>Ga0189283_10088_pt1 | contig 134845 bp, 121 predicted proteins | sample N26C4minimetaG_FD_130320 | JGI IMG/M metagenome (GOLD analysis project Ga0189283, IMG submission 130320) | Marine microbial communities from the Costa Rica Dome - N26 C4 mini metaG | ecosystem: Environmental > Aquatic > Marine > Oceanic > Photic zone | place: Costa Rica: the Eastern Pacific...
CCAGCCCGGTTGCCGCGATCTGCACAACCATCGCCCAGGAGCGGGCGCCCGATCACCTGATCCCGCGTATCGCCGACGATGTGTGGAAGACGGCCGAGCGTCTCAGCATGGATCTCGCCGAACAGGCGCCGGCCAAGTTCGGCCCCAACAGGCGGGGCTGCGCCCGCCCGGAAGGGAGCACATGAAGAACGTCGCCACTGTCACCGTCACGTTCCGTCGCTGGCCCCGGCGCCGCCGGACTGTGTCGCCGGTGAGCCGCGCGGTGCGAAAAAACGTTTTGCGGGGGAGGGATACGCCGTGTTCATGATCCTGTATGGCAATGAAGCATGCGCTGGAATTCCCCGGCGATGACCGCGTCGCCTTCGCCTCGGACGCCCAGTGATGTCTTGGATCGGACCAATTTAGTTGCGTGAACCCAATGCCATATAGCATAGGCGTGATGTCACATGTGAGGTTCGCGATAAGAGCTTTCACCGCATCCGGCGCTGCTGCCGCTCGCGGGAGGGGGGCGATATCTACGGCAGGCCGGACCGGGGTTTCACGCTGCTGGCCCTCGGGGCTCTATGGGGCGCGCGGCCGGGCGTGCCGCTTCGCGTGGTGTCGCGGCCGGCGGACAGCCGCTATGGTGCGCATAGGTCCTCGTCCGGCCGGACCATTCCGTGGCTTGGGCGGGCGGGGGAACGGCGGATGCGGCGGCGGTGATCGCCCGGGCGCCGCACGGATGGGAGATGGAGCATGAAGCTGGGTGAGGATCTGATCGGCCGCGACAGCCGGCCCCCGTTCTTTCGCGTGGCCGAGCCGGCTGCCTTGGGCATCGCCGTGCCTGCGCCGCGCCGCCCGGAGGGCGATGCGGTGCGCGCCGTGGTGCGGACCCTGTCGGGGTTCCAGAAAGAGGCGTTCGTGGCATCGGCCCGGACCGGCCGGGTCTGGCGGCTGGTATCGGACGAGGGTGCCTATCTGAACGGGCAGGACGCGGCGCCCTGTCCCCTGGCCTTCTTCACCTGTGGGATGATCGCCGGCTATCTGCACGAGATCTGCGCGCTGGCCGCCGAGCGCGGCATCGACGTCTCGGGGCTGCGGCTGGTGCAGAACAACTTCTACACCATGCAGGGCGCCATGCGCGATCGCAGCATGATCGGCGGTGCGCGTCCCGTCGAACTCGAAGTGCAGATCGGCGCGGGCGCCGAGGATGCGCGGCTGGCCCAGCTCTGCATGGACGCGGTCGAGGCGGCGCCGATCCGCGGGCTGATGCGGGGCGTCGTGCCCAGCCTGTTCGCGCTGGCGCGGAACGGCGCCCCCCTTGCCCCCGGCGGGGTCGGCCGGCTGCCGGGAGAGGTCGCGCCGTTGCCGCCCCGCGCGGCGCTGGACGCGGCGCGGCCCGTGTCCGGCGGCCCGGATCTGATCCGGCGCACCGGCACAACGCGCGAAAAGGCCCAGGCCGGGGCGACCTCGGCCGGCGGGTCGAGCCTGAGCGACCATCAGGACCGGGTGCTGAACCCGGCCGCGACGGCCTGGATCGAGGACGGGCTGGTCGTGATCGAGCAGCGGCTGTATTCGCCGCGCGGTTCTACCTTTCGCTTCCTGTCCTCGGAAGACGGGCGCGCCCCGGACGCGGCCACGTTGCTGGCGGCCGGGATCGGGTTCTGCTTCATGACCCAGTTCGGCCGCTTCGCCGCGATGGAGAAGCTGGACCTGCCCGATTACGCCATCGTGCAGGATCTGCACCTGTCGGCCGGCGGGGGCAGCGGGGGAACCGGGCTGCCGGGTGCGGCCGATCCGGTCGAGACCCATGTCCATCTGACCACGGACATGCCCGACGACGCCGCGCGCGAGATGCTGGACGTGGCCGAGCGCACCTGCTTTCTGCACGCCTTCTGCCGCACCGACCTGAAGACCCGTCTGCGCCTGCGGCAGGCGGCGTGAAGGCGCTGGTCACCGGCGCCGCCTCGGGGGGGTGCGCGGCGGGGCGGGCGCGGCTTCTGTCCGAACGCAGCGGTGATCGTCTTGACCAGGACGCAGACGAACCGGCTGCGCGCCACGGGCTGCGGGCCGACACCGTCAGCCCCGCCGCCATCGACGCGCCGATCCGGGGGGATTTCGTGCATGCATCCGGCGAGCGGGCGCGGCGCGAAATCGCCCTCACCGGGCGGCCGGGCCGGGCCGAGGAGGCGGCGGCGGCGGTCTGCTTTCTGCTGCGGCTGGAAAGCGAATGGATCGGGGGTGTTGACCTGCCGGTGGACGGAGGGCTGGGTGCTGTGCTCGAAACGGCGGCGCGCGGGCATTCGGGCCCGCGGCTCTCGGCGGGGCGCAGCGCGGCAATCCGGGTTTGACGCCCAATTGTATACAGCCTACGGTTCATTCGCGTTCCCTCGCCGTGGCCCCGCGCCCCGGCGGCGGAAGGGGGGAGGACCGCGCCGATCATGCCCGAGGCCGAGAAGCAGAGTCAGTTCGCAAAGGCGCTCATGGAGCTGCGGGAGCTTCTCATGTCCGGGGCGGTCGCTCCGGGCGCGCGCCTGTCCGAGGTTGCGGTCTCGCAGCGCCTGGGGATCTCGCGCACGCCGCTGCGCGCGGCCATGTCGCGGCTGGTGGACGAAGGGTTCCTGGACCGGATTCCCACGGGCGGCTGCCGGGTGCGGCAGGTGACGGTCGCCGACGTGCAGGACGCGATCGAGCTGCGGGGCACGCTGGAGGGGCTGGCCGTGCGCCTGGCCGCCGAACGGGGCGCGCAGGCGGCGGATCTGGACGCGTGCCGCGACCTGATGGACCGGATCGACGGCGCCCTCGGCCCCGATGCCGACAGCATCGATTTCGAAGCCTTCGCCGCGCTGAACGACGGGTTTCATGACGCGATGTGCGGGCTGTGCCGTTCGGACACGGTCCTGCGCGAGATCGCGCGGGCGAAGCAGTTGCCGCTGGCGGCGCCGGGGGCGTTCCTTCTCAGCCAGACCGGGCTTCCTTATGTGCGCCGGTCGCTGTTCATGGCCCAGGCGCAGCATCGCGGCATCGTCGAGGCGGTGGCCGCGCGCGAAGGGGCGCGGGCCGAGGCGCTGGCGCGGGAACATGCGCGCCTGGCGGCCCGGAACCTGGATTATCTGGTGCAGCAGGATGTGGACGAGGTCCGGGACGTGCCCGGCCTGGCCATGGTCATGACCGGCTGAAGCCGCGGGCGGGCCGGTCCAGCGAAGAGCGATCAAGGGGAGGAAGACATGAAGTTCACGAAATTGACGGCTGTGCTGGCGGGCGGCGTGACCGCGCTGGCCATGGCGGCGGCGGCGCAGGCGCAGGAATACACGTTCAAGCTGCATCACCTGTTGGGCGCCACCTCGCCCGCGCAGACCGAGATGCTGGAGCCCTGGGTGAAACAGGTCGAGGAGAACGCCAAGGGCCGGGTGAAGATCGAGATCTTTCCCAGCATGACCCTGGGCGGCCGGCCGCCGGAACTGGTGCAGCAGGTGCGCGACGGCGTGGTCGATCTGGTCTGGACGGTCAACGGCTACACGCCGGGCCTGTTTCCGCGGACCGAGGTGATGGAACTGCCGACCGTCTACAAGAACGATCCGGTCGCGGCGAACCTGGCGCTGTACGAGATGTTCGACGAATATCTCAAGGACGATTACAAGGGCGTCGAGGTGATGTTCCTGCACGTCCATGCGGGGCAGGGCATCCAGATGGCCACCAAGCCCGTGCGCACGCCCGCCGATCTCAAGGGCACCAAGATGCGGATCCCGACCCGCACCGGCGCCTGGGTGATCGAGGCGCTCGGCGCCAGCCCGGTCGCCATGCCGGTACCGGAACTGCCGCAGGCCCTCTCCAAGGGCGTGGTCGACGGCGCCTTCATCCCGTGGGAGATCATTCCCGCCCTGAAGATCCAGGACCAGACCAAGTACCAGATCGAGGGCTACGAGGACGAGCGCTTCGGCAACACCACCTTCCAGGTCTCGATGAACAAGGCCAAGTGGGACAGCCTGCCCGAAGACATCCAGAAGGCGTTCAAGGACGCGTCGGGCCCGGAATGGTGGGCCAAGGTCGGCGAGATCTGGCGCGAGACGGATGCCCGCGGCATCAAGGTGGCCACCGATGCGGGCAACGAGCATATCGTCCTGTCCGACCAGGAGACCCAGGCGTTCCGCGACGCGCTGGAGCCGGTCGTGCAGAAATGGGTGGACGACGTGTCCGGCCAGGGCATCGACGGCCAGGCGCTGGTCGACAAGGCGCGCGAACTGATCGAGAAGAACGCGCAGCAATGAACGACGCCGCCCTGCGCGAGGGCCGCACCGGTTTCGCCGGTGCGGTCGCGGCCGTGATCACGGGTTGGGCGCTGTTGGGCGGCGCCGTCCTGCTGCTGGTCGTGGCGATGAACGTCGCATCGGTGATCGGCGCCATTTTCTGGGCGCCGTTCCCCGGCGATTTCGAGATGACCGAGGTCGGCGTCGCGGTCGCCGCCTTCATGTTCCTGCCCTATTGCCAGTTGAGCGATTCCAACGTCACGGCCGATATCTTCACCGCCCGTTCCGGGCCGCGGGCCATTGCCTGGTTCAAGTTCGTGGCGTCGGTCACCGCGTTCCTGTTCGCGCTGCTCATGCTGTGGCGGATGTATGCCGGCATGCTGGACCAGCGCGACTACAACTACACCACCGCCATCCTGCAATTCCGCCTGTGGTGGGCCTTCGTTCCGATCCTGGTGTCGCTGGCGCTGCTGGCCGCGGCCAGCCTGCTGACCCTGATCGAGAGCGGCCGCATCGCGGCGAGGAGCGGCGCATGACCGATCCCGTCACCCTGGGCCTTCTGGCCCTGGTGGTTCTTGTCGTCCTGATCGCCCTGCGGATGCCGATCGCCTATGCGATGATCCTGGTCGGCGGCGGCGGCATCACGCTGCTGAACGGCTCGGCCCTGATGATGAGCCAGCTCAAGACGCTCGCTTACGGGCAGTTCTCGATCTACGACCTGTCGGTGGTGCCGATGTTCGTGCTGATGGGGGCGCTGGCGGCGCATTCGGGCCTGTCGCGGGCGCTGTTCCGGGGCGCCAATGCCTGGCTCGGCTGGATGCGCGGCGGCACCGCCATGGCCGCCATCGCCGCCTGCGCGGGCTTCGGCGCGGTCTGCGGATCCTCGCTGGCCACCGCATCGACCATGGGAAAGGTGGCGCTGCCGGAACTGGCGCGCTTTCGCTATTCGGGCGCCCTGGCGACCGGGTCGCTGGCCGCCGGCGGCGTGCTGGGCATCCTGATCCCGCCTTCGGTGGTGCTGATCGTCTATGCGATCATCGTCGAGGCCAACATCGTGACGATGTTCGCCGCCGCGCTGATCCCCGGCATCCTGGCGGTCGTGCTGTTCCTGCTGACCATCGCCGTCTATGTGACCTTGCGCCCGCAGGCCGGCCCCCAGGGCGGCGCCGCCGACCGGGCCGAGTTCCGCGCCGCGACCATGGGGGTGATCCCGGTTCTGGTGATCTTCGGCATCGTGCTGGGCGGCATCTATGCGGGCTTCTACAACCCGACCCCGGCGGCCGCGGTGGGCGTGGCGCTGGTCTGGGTCTATGGGGCATTCAAGCGCGAATTGCCGCTCGGCACGATGATCGTCGCGCTGAAAGAGACGGCGGCGACCACCGGCATGATCTACCTGATCCTGTTGGGCGCCGAGTTGATGAAGATCTTCATGTCGCGGATCGGGCTGCCGCAGGCCACGGCCGAATGGATCATGCAATCGGGCATGGCGCCCATGACGGTGATGGTCCTGCTGCTGGTCGCGCTGATCTTCCTGGGCTGTCTGATGGACAGCCTGTCGATGATCCTGCTGGTGATCCCGTTCTTCTGGCCGGTGCTGAGCGAGTTGAACGGCGGCATCTACCAGATGACGGCAGACGGCGCCGGCTTCGGCATGTCGACCGAGGATCTGAAGGTCTGGTTCGGGATCCTGGCGTTGATCGTGGTCGAGCTGGGGCTCATCACCCCGCCGGTGGGAATGAACGTCTTCGTTATCTCGGCGCTGGCCAGGGACACGCCGATGCTCGACACGTTCAAGGGCGTGATGCCCTTCTTCGCGGCCGAGATCCTGCGCGTGGCGCTGCTGCTGCTGTTTCCGGCGCTTACCCTGTGGCTGCCGCGGCTTCTGGGCGGCTGATCCCGATCGCTGCCGGCCCGCGCGGCCCCGATCCGGCGCCCCGGCGGCGCCGGCCCCGATCATCGCGGACAAGAGGAGCTATCCATGCCGACACCCCCGTATCGCGCCGACCATGTGGGCAGCCTGCTGCGCCCCGCCGCCGTCGTCGAGGCACGCCGCAAGTTCTATCGGGACCGCTCGATCCCGGTCGAGGAGCTGCGCGCCGCCGAGGATGCCGCCATCCCCGAGCTGATCCGCATGCAGCAAGAGGTCGGCCTGAAGGCCGTGACCGACGGCGAGGCGCGCCGCTCCTTCTGGCACTATGACTTCATGGGCATGCTGACGGGCTACGACATGGAAGAGCGCGACGAGGGCGTGCAGTTCGCGGGCGTCAAGCTGCGGCCCGTCTTTCCGACGATCAAGGGGCGTCTCGATTTTCCCGACGATCACCCGATGCTGGAGCATTTCACCTTCGTGAAGGATCATACCAGCGTCACGCCGAAGATCTCGATCCCCGGCCCGTCCTGCCTGCATTTCCGCACGGCGCCCGAGGATATCCACGTCGCCGATTACAAGGACCCAGAGGTCCTGTTCGCCGACATCGCCAGGACCTATCGCAAGGCGGTGCAGGCCTTCTACAACCGGGGCTGCCGTTATCTGCAGATGGACGACATCTTCTTCGCCTATCTGTGCGATCCCAAGCACCGCGCGGCGAAGCAGGCGCACGGGCAGGACCCCGACTGGCTGATCGGCAAATACGCCTGGATGATGCACGAGGCGATCAGGGACCGGCCCGACGACATGGTGATCGGCATGCATATGTGCCGGGGCAACTTCCGGTCGACCCATGCGGCCGAGGGCGCCTATGACGCGGCGGCCGAGGCGATCTTTTCCACCGGGGTCGATATCTACTTCATGGAATACGACACCGAGCGGGCCGGAGGGCTGGAGCCGCTGAAGCTGCTGCCGAAGGGCCGGCAGAGGGTGCTGCCCGGCTTCATCACCACCAAGAGCGCCGAGCTGGAGGACATGGACTGGCTGAAGCGGCAGTTCGACGCGGCGTCGAAACACGCCGATCTCGACCAGCTCGGCATCGCGCCGCAATGCGGTTTCGCCTCGACCGAAGAGGGCAACGCGATCAGCCCCGACGACCAGCGCCGCAAGCTTGAGCTTGTGGTGCGCTGCGCCGAGGAAATCTGGGGCGGCGTCTAGAGACGTTGGGGCGGGTTCTTGCAACCCGCCCTATTTCCTCTTGCGGGTTTGCAGAAAAATCGATCCAAAGCGCTTGCAGTGAGCCGGGGCCACGCGGTTGCCACGACTCTGTCCAATGACTAACGCTTGGCCGTGGCACCAGAGGCAATGTGCCCCCGGCACGGATCGATGCGCGCCAGCCGGCGCGCGCAGATTGTGAGGTTTCCAGATGCAGGCCCAATCCCTTCGCGACGCCGTCCTGTACCACCTGAAGTATTCCCTGGGCAAAGATCCCGAGCACGCGCAGATCAACGACTGGCGCCTGTCGCTGTCCCATGCCGTGCGCGACCGGATCGTCGACCCCTGGTTCGCCTCGACACGGGCCACCTATGCCGCCCAGGGCAAGCGCGTGTATTATCTGTCGATGGAGTTCCTGATCGGCCGGCTTCTGGAAGATGCGGTCGTCAATCTGGGGCTCTTGGAGTCCGCGGAACAGACCATGGCCCAGTTCGGGCTGAAGCTGGACGAGGTGCTGGCGGACGAGCCGGACGCGGCGCTCGGCAATGGCGGTCTGGGCCGGCTGGCGGCGTGCTTCATGGAATCGCTGGCCACGATCGGCTGCCCCGCCTATGGCTACGGCATCCGCTACGAACACGGGCTGTTCCGGCAGAGCTTTCGCGACGGCCGCCAGGTCGAAAGCCCCGAGGACTGGCTTTTGCGTCGCAACGTGTGGGATTTCCCGCGCCCCGAGGCGGCGTTCGAGATCGGCTTCGGCGGCGAGGTCGCCCATCGTGGCGGGCGGGCCGTCTGGTCGCCCGGGGAAAGCGTCATCGCCTCGGCCCATGACACGCCGGTGATCGGCTGGCAGGGCCGGTGGGCGAACACGCTGCGCCTGTGGGAGGCGAAGCCGACCGCCATCTTCGACCTCGACCGGTTCAACAGGGGCGAGTTCACGGCCGCCGCCGAGGCCGAGGCGACTGCGCGGACCATCAGCCGCGTCCTGTATCCCGACGACACCACCGACGAGGGCAAGCGTCTGCGGCTGAAGCAGGAATTCTTCTTCACCGCCGCGTCGCTGCGCGACATCGTCCGCCGGTTCGACACCGAATACGACGACCCGCGCCGCCTGCCCGAGAAGGTGGCCATCCAGCTCAACGATACCCATCCCGCGATCGCGGGGCCCGAACTGGTCCGCATCCTGCACGACGAGAAGGGGCTGGAGGTGGACGAGGCGATCGTGATCGCCCGGGCCACGCTGAACTACACGAACCACACGCTGATGCCCGAGGCGCTGGAGAAGTGGTCCGAGGATCTGATGGCCGATCTGCTGCCGCGCCACATGACCCTGATCGAGCGTATCGACAACGCCCATGCCGCCGCGCATCCCGGCCGCCGGACCACGCTGCGCGCCGATGGCGAGGTGCGGATGGGCGAACTGGCCTTCGCCATGGCCCATCGCGTGAACGGCGTCTCGGCGCTGCATACCGAACTGATGAAGGCCACGGTGTTCGAGGACCTGCACAGTCTGCACCCCGAGCGGATCGTGAACCAGACCAACGGCGTGACGCCGCGCCGCTGGCTTCTGTCGGCCAATCCGCGGCTGTCGGGCCTGATCGGCGACCGGATCGGGATGGATTGGGTGGCCGATCTGGAGCAGCTCTCGCAGCTTGAGCCGCTGGCGGGCGATGCCGCCTTCCGCGACGATTTCGCCGCCGCCAAGCGCGCCAACAAGACCGACCTGTCGAACTGGATGAAGGCCACCCATGGCGCCACGCTGGACCCGGACGCCATGTTCGACGTGCAGATCAAGCGCATCCACGAATACAAGCGCCAGCATCTGAACGTGCTGGAAGCCATCGCCCTGTGGCTCGAGATCAAGGACGATCCGAACGGCGACTGGACGCCGAGGGTCAAGATCTTCGGGGGCAAGGCGGCGCCGGGATACGTCTACGCGAAAGAGATCATTCGTCTGGTCAACGCCGTGGGCCGGGTCCTGAACGCCGACCCGCAGACGCGCGACCTGCTGCGGATCGTCTATCCCCCGAACTACAATGTCAGCCTGGCAGAGAAGCTCATCCCTGCTGCCGATCTGTCGGAACAGATCTCGACCGCGGGCAAGGAGGCGTCGGGCACCGGCAACATGAAGTTCGCCCTGAACGGGGCGCTGACGGTGGGAACGCTGGACGGCGCCAATGTCGAGATCCGCGATCTGGTCGGCGCCGAGAACTTCTTTCTGTTCGGCATGACCGCCGAAGAGGTGGTGGCGCGCCGTGCGGTGGCCGGCCATGCCGCCCAGGCCATCGCCGCCGATCCCCGTCTGGGGCGGGCCATCGAGGCGATCCGCAGCGGCGTGTTTTCAGACGGCGACGGCGACGACTACGCGATGATCACCGACAATCTGATGGGGCCGGACTACTTCCTGGTCTGTTCGGACTTCACCGATTACTGGCGGGCCCAACGCGAGGTCGACGCCGCCTTCCGCGACCGGGCCGACTGGATGCGGATGGCCGTTCTCAACACCGCGCGGTCCGGCTGGTTCTCGTCCGACCGGACGATCCGGGGCTACATGGCCGATATCTGGAACGCCGAGCCCATAAGTCTGCATCTCCCGGAACGGGCGCGCGCCCAAGCCGTTTAGACGGAGCAGATGCCAGACAGGTGAGACGACATGTGTGCACAGAAACGCTCCGCCGCATCCTTTCCGGTGACGGACGAGGATGCGCGGCGGCTATACGACGGCCGCCATGACGATCCGTTTTCCGTGCTGGGTCCGCACAAGCACGGGCGCGCCACCTGGGTGACGGCGCTGGATCCCGGGGCGGTGCGCATGTCGGCCGTGACCGCTGCCAAGGAATGCCCGCTCGAGCGCGTGACCGAGGGCGTGGGCGTGTTCAGCGGCAAGGTGCCGGCGAACAGGCCGTACCGCCTGCGCGGCTACGACGCGGACGGCAACCACTGGGAGTTCGAGGATGCCTTTCGCTTCGGCCCCGTCATCGGCGAGCACGATGAATACTACCTGGGCGAGGGGACGCATCAGCGCGTCTGGAAGGTGCTCGGCGCCCATGTGATGGAGCATGAGGGGGCCGAGGGCACCCACTTTGCCGTCTGGGCCCCGAACGCGCGGCGGGTGTCGGTCGTGGGCGGCTTCAACCACTGGGACGGGCGGCGCCATCCGATGCGCAAGCGCGGCGCCACCGGTGTGTGGGAAACCTTTGTTCCCGGCATCGGCGAAGGCGAGGTCTACAAGTACGAGATCGTGGGGCCCGACGGGACCTTGCAGCCGCTCAAGGCCGATCCCGTCGGATTCGGCAGCCAGCACCCGCCCGAGAATGCCAGCGTGGTCCGCGACATCCGCGGCTTCGGCTGGAAGGACGGCGCCTGGATGGAGGGGCGGCAGGAAAGCCACGCCCGCAGCGCCCCCATTTCCGTCTACGAGGTGCATCTGCCGTCCTGGCGCCGCCGCTGGAACGATGACGGCCGGTCGCTGTCCTACAAGGAAGCGGCGGTCGAACTGGTGGATTACGTTCAGGATATGGGCTTTACCCATATCGAGCTGCTGCCGATCTCGGAATATCCGTTCGACGGGTCCTGGGGCTATCAGCCGGTCGGTCTGTTCGCACCCACGGTGCGGCACGGCCCTCCGCATGAATTCCGCGATCTGGTCGAAGCGGCCCACCAAAAGGGGATCGGCGTGATCCTGGACTGGGTGCCGGGGCATTTCCCGGCCGATGCACATGGTCTGGGCCAGTTCGACGGAACGGCGCTCTATGAACATGCGGATCCGCGCGAAGGCTTTCACCAGGACTGGAACACGCTGATCTACAATTACGGCCGGATCGAGGTCGCGAACTACCTGATCTCGAACGCGCTGTACTGGCTTGAGGAATATCACGTCGACGGTCTGCGGGTCGATGCCGTGGCCTCGATGCTCTATCGCGACTACAGCCGCAAGGATGGCGAATGGGTGCCCAACAAGCATGGCGGGCGCGAGAACCTCGAAGCCATCGAGATGCTGCAGAAGGTGAACCGCATCGCCTATGGCGAGGCGCCGGGCATCATCACGGTGGCCGAGGAATCCACCGCCTTTCCGGGCGTGTCCCGCCCCGTCCACGATGGCGGGCTGGGCTTCGGCTACAAGTGGAACATGGGCTGGATGCACGACACGCTGGATTACATCCAGCGGCCGCCGATCCACCGCAAGTATCACCACCACCAGATGACGTTCGGGCTGCACTACGCGTTCAGCGAGAACTTCATCCTGCCGATCAGCCATGACGAGGTGGTCCACGGCAAGGGGTCGATGCTGAAGCGGATGCCCGGCGACGAATGGGAACGCTTCGCCAATCTGCGCGCCTATTACGGCTTCATGTGGACCCATCCGGGCAAGAAGCTTCTGTTCATGGGGCAGGAATTCGCGCAGCCCTCGGAATGGAACCACAATTCCGAACTGGAATGGTCCATGCTGGATCACGCCCCGCATCAGGGCATCCAGCGGCTGGTGCGCGACCTGAACCGCGTCTATCGCGAGACACCGGCGCTTCACGCCAGGGATTGCGAGCCCGAGGGCTTTCAGTGGATCGAGGCGAACGATGCCGATCATTCGGTCTATGCCTGGATCCGCCGCGGCGATGCCGACGATGCCGAGGCGGTGGTCGTCTGCAACTTCACTCCGGTCGAGCGGTCGGGCTACCGCCTGGGGCTGCCGTCCGAGGGCCATTGGCGCGAGGTTCTGAACACGGACGCGTCGATCTATGGCGGCGGCGACCGCGGGAACATGGGCGGTATCACGGCCGATCAAGAGGGCTGGCACGGACAGCCGGTTTCGGCCACGCTGACAGTGCCGCCCTTGTCGACCGTTATCTTCGTCAAGGAAAGCTGATCCGGGCGACGGCGGTGGTTCCGGTGCGCCGTCCCCCGGGGGGGCGGCGGGCGGACGGATGGCGCGTCCGCGAAGGATAAACAGGGAGGGGACAGGAATGGCACGACCGAATGAAAGGCTATCGCGCCGCAGCATGGCCTTCGTGCTGGCCGGAGGACGCGGCAGCCGCCTGAAGGAGCTGACGGATACCCGCGCGAAACCCGCCGTCTATTTCGGCGGCAAGGCCCGGATCATCGATTTCGCCCTGTCGAACGCCCTGAATTCCGGCATCCGCAAGATGGCCATCGCCACGCAGTACAAGGCGCATTCGCTGATCCGGCACTGCCAGCGGGGCTGGAGCTTCTTCCGGGCCGAGCGGAACGAATACCTCGACATCCTGCCCGCCTCGCAGCGGGTGAGCGAGACGCAGTGGTATCTGGGCACGGCCGACGCGGTGACCCAGAACATCGACATCGTCGACAGCTACGATGTGGAATACGTGCTGATCCTGGCAGGCGATCACATCTACAAGATGGATTACGAGGTGATGATCCAGCAGCACGTCGATACCGGCGCCGACGTGACGGTGGGCTGCCTGACCGTGCCGCGGCCCGAGGCCAGCGCCTTCGGCGTCATGGACATCGACGAGAACGACCGCATCACCAGTTTCCTGGAAAAGCCCGCCGATCCGCCCGGCACGCCCGACGACCCGGACGTGACGCTGGCCTCGATGGGCATCTATGTCTTCAAGTGGGATTTCCTGCGCGACCTGCTGATCCGGGACGCCGAGAACCCGGAGTCGAAGCACGATTTCGGCGGCGACATCATTCCCGACATCGTCAGGAACGGCAAGGCGATGGCCCACCGGTTCGAGGAGAGCTGCGTCCGCCACGCCCCCGACGCGCCGGCCTATTGGCGCGATGTCGGGACGGTGGATGCCTACTGGAAGGCGAATATCGATCTGACGAACTTCACCCCCGATCTGGATCTGTGGGACAAGGACTGGCCGATCTGGACCTATTCCGAAAGCGTGCCGCCGGCGAAGTTCATCCATGACGAAGAGAACCGGCGCGGCTCGGCCGTGTCTTCGCTGGTCTCGGGCGGCTGCATCATCTCGGGCACCGAGGTGCGCAATTCGCTGCTGTTCACGATGGTGCACACCAATTCCTTCGCGCAGCTCGAACATGCGGTGATCCTGCCATACGTCAATGTCGCGCGGCATGCCCGGCTGACCCGCTGCGTCGTCGACCGGCGCGTGCAGATCCCCGAGGGGCTTGTGGTGGGCGAGGATCCGGACGAAGACCGCAAGTGGTTCCGCGTGACCGATACCGGCGTCACGCTGATCACCCAGAACATGCTGGACCGGAGGGCCGCACAACGATGATCCGCGTCCTGTCGGTCGCTTCGGAATGCGCGCCGCTGGTGAAAACGGGCGGTCTGGCGGACGTGACCGGCGCGCTGCCAGCGGCGCTGGCCGAGCAGGATGTCGAGATGCGCGTCCTGCTGCCCGGCTATCCCCGCGTGATGGCCGCGGTCGAAGCGGGCGATCCGGTGCTGGTCGAGGAGGACCTGTTCGGAGGGCCGGCGCGGGTGCGCCCCGCACGGGGCGCGGGGCTGGATCTGCTGGTGATCGACGCGCCGCATCTCTACGACCGGCCCGGCGCGATCTATCTGGGGCCGGACGGGCGCGACTGGCCCGACAACCCCGAACGCTTCGCCGCCCTGTCCTGGCTGGCCGCGCGCATCGGAGCCGACGGCGCTGGCGGCTGGTTCCCGCAGGTGCTGCATTGCCACGACTGGCAGGGGGGGCTCGCCCCCCTCTACCTGCGCCAGGCCGGCGCCTCGGGGCGGGTGAAATCGGTGCTGACGATCCACAACGTCGCCTTTCACGGCTTCGCGCCCGAGGACCGGTTGGAACGTCTGCGCCTTCCGCGATCGGCCTGGCAGCCCGAGGGGCTGGAATATTACGGGCGCATCTCGGCGCTGAAGGCGGGATGCGTCTATGCCGACAAGCTGACCACGGTCAGCCCCACCTATGCGCGCGAATTGATGACGCCGCAATTCGGGATGGGGATGGAGGGCGTCCTGCGGCAGCGACGCGCCGACCTGTCGGGTATTCTGAACGGGATCGACACGGCCGTCTGGGACCCTGCCGCCGATCCGCAGATCGCCCGGCCCTATGACACGCCCGCCGGCAAGGTCGCGAACAAGGCCGCGCTCGTCGCCGAACTGGGCCTGCCCGAGGGCGAGGGGCCGCTGGCTGTCGTCATCTCGCGCCTGACGGAACAGAAGGGGCTGGACATGCTGCTTTGGGCGCTGTCGCGCTATCTGGAGGGCGGCGGCAGGCTGGCGCTGCTCGGCACCGGCGATGCGGGGCTGGAACGGGCCTGGCAGGACGCGGCCGTAAGCAATCCGGGGCTTGCGGTGCGCATCGGTTATGACGAGGCGCTGTCGCACCGGATGATGGCGGGCGCCGACGCGATCCTGGTGCCGTCGCGGTTCGAACCCTGCGGTCTGACCCAGCTTTACGGGCTGCGCTACGGCACGGTGCCGGTCGTCGCCCTGACCGGCGGGCTGGCCGACACGGTGATCGCCGCCAACGATGCGGGCCTGCGCGCCGGGGCGGCGACGGGGCTGCAGTTCCACCCGGTTTCGGCCGCGTCCCTGGCCGATGCGCTGGAGCGTCTGTGCGACCTGTATCGACAGCCCGACCTGTGGGACGGGCTGCGCAGCCGGGCAATGCGCCACCCCGTCGGGTGGGAGGTTTCGGCCGGGCAATACGCCGAACTCTATCGGGGGCTCGCCGCCGCATGACTGCCTCCGTCATGAGTGCCGGGCGCCCCGCACCGTTGGGCGCCACCTTCGATGGCGACGGCGTGAATTTCGCCGTCTTCTCCGAGAATGCGCGCCGCATGGTGCTGTGCCTGTTCGACGAGGACGACCGCGAGGTGCAGCGCCTGGACATGCCCGAGCGCGACGGCGACGTCTGGCACGGCTATATCTCGGGGCTGCGGCCGGGGCAGCGATACGGCTACCGCGCCCATGGCCGCTATCGCCCGGACGAAGGGCACAGGTTCAACCACAACAAGCTGCTGCTCGATCCCTATGCCAAGCGGCTGACCGGGCATCCGGCCTGGCACGATGCACTGATGGGCTACCGGGTCGGATCGACACGGGCCGACCTGACCTTCGATTCCCGCGACAGCGCCCCCTGGATGCCCCGGTCGGTGGTCGTCGACTCGGCGTTTTCCTGGGGCAACGATCGGGCCCCCGATCGCCCCGCGCATGAGACGATCATCTACGAGGCGCATGTGAAGGGGCTGACCCAGCTTCACCCCGACGTGCCGTCGCCGGGCACCTTCCTTGCGCTGGCGAGCGACCCGATGCTCGATTACCTCACCAAGCTGGGGATCACGGCGATCGAACTGTTGCCGGCCCAGGCCTTTCTGAACGACCGGTTCCTGGTCGAGAAGGGGCTGACCAATTACTGGGGCTATCAGACGATCGGGTTCTTCGCGCCCGAGCCGCGCTATCTGGACCGCGGCAGCATCCACGAATTCCAGCAGATGGTCGCCCGGTTCCACAGCGCCGGGATCGAGGTGCTGATGGATGTCGTCTACAACCACACCGGCGAAGGCAACCAGCTTGGCCCGACCCTGTGCTTCCGGGGCCTGGACAATGCCAGCTATTACCGGCTGGCGCATGACCGGCGCTACTACGTCAACGATACCGGGACCGGCAACACGCTGAACGTCGACCACCCGATGGTCCTGCGGATGATCATGGATTCCCTGCGCTACTGGGTCGAGGTGATGCATGTCGACGGTTTCCGCTTCGACCTGTGCAGCACGCTCGGCCGGGTGGGCGAGGGCGGGTTCGACCGTGGCGCATCGTTCTTCGACGCGATCCGCCAGGATCCGGTGCTCACCCGGGTCAAGCTGATCGCCGAGCCCTGGGATATCGGGCCGGGGGGATATCAGCTCGGGGCGTTCCCGCCGCCCTTCATGGAGTGGAACGACAAGTATCGCGACACGGTGCGCCGGTTCTGGCGCGGCGATCCGGGGCTGGCCCCCGCTCTGGCGGACCGGCTGTCAGGCTCGTCCCTGCAATTCGACCATTCGGGCCGGCCGGCGACATCCTCGGTCAACCTCGTGACTGCGCATGACGGCTTCACGCTCGAGGATGTCGTCTCGTATTCGCACAAGCACAACGATGCCAACGGCGAGGGTGGCGCCGACGGGCATGGCGAAAATTTCTCGCACAATCACGGGGTGGAGGGGCCGAGCCACGACCCCGCCGTGAACGAGGCCCGCGCCCGGGCCCGCCGCAACATGATGGCGACGCTGCTTCTGTCCCAGGGCACGCCGATGATCCTGGCCGGGGACGAGCTGGGCAACAGCCAGAACGGCAACAACAACGCCTATTGCCAGGACAACGAGACCAGCTGGATCGACTGGTGGAACGTCGACGAGGACTTTCAGGCTTTCACCCGGCGGATGATCGCGTTTCGCAAGGCGCAGCCGATCCTGCGCCAGAAGCTGTTCCTGCATTCGCGCGAACGGGCTCTGGACAACAAGGAAGACCTGTTCTGGAGCCGCTCCGACGGCGCGCCCATGACCGCCGCCGATTGGGAGGATCCCGGGCTGGCGGCGGTCTGCGTCGAGATGCGCACGGCGTCGAGTTCCCCCGCCTATGGCACGCTGGCAGCGGCCATCTACGCGGTCTTCAACAACGGGGATCCGACAAAGATCGTTCTGCCGGAAACTCCGGCGGGCAAAGTGTGGTTCTGGCATATAGATACTGCCCGCCCCCAGACCACGCCGGGCCCGGTGCACACGACAGCGGTGCAGGTACCGGAAAACGCCGTGGCCGTCTTCGTGCTGGAGCCCGCGACGTGACCGATGCCCTTTCCGCCCTGGCCGACCGGCTGGGAATTCTTCCCGACTACCTGGACACCGCCGGCGAGCGGCGAGAGACGTCGCCCGACAGCCGCGCGGCGCTGTTGCGCGCCATGGGCGTCGATCCGGACCGGGCCGAAGATGCGCTTGCGGCGCTGGACGCGGAAGAAGCCGGGCGCGTCGTGCCGCTATGGCAGGTGATCGAGACCGGCGCGCCGCTGGTCCTCGATGCGCTGGAACACCGGTCCTGGCGCATCGAGTTCGAGGGCGGCGAGATGCGCGAGGGGCGCGGGGCCGATCTGGGTGAGGTCCCCCTCGGCATCCATCTGCTGCGCCTCGAAGGCCATGACGGGTGGCTGCTGGCCGCCCCGCCGCGCCTGCCCGAACCCGCGCCGGCCTGGGGCGTCACGCTGCCGCTATACGGTCTTCGCACCGCCGACCGGGGCGGGATCGGCACCTATCGCGATCTCGCGGCGGCCGTGGCGTCCCTGGGGCGGGCGGGGGCGGCCTTTGCGGGCGTGAACCCGATCCATGCCGGATTTCCGGCCGATCCGACCGGTTTCAGCCCCTATGCCCCGTCGAGCCGCCGTCGGTTCTCGACCCTGCATATCGAGGCGGGCGCGGAACCGGCAAAGGGCGATCTGATCGACTACGACCACGCCGTGCCGGCGCAGCAGGCGGCGCTGCTTGCCCTGTGGCGCGACCGGGGGGGCGGTCCGGACTTCGACGCCTGGCGCAGCGGCGAGGGCGAGGCGCTGGAGCTGTTCGCGCTGCACCAGGCGCTGTCCGAGGAGCTGGGGCCTTATTGGCCCGACTGGCCCGAGGCGTTCCGCGATCCGGCCCATCCCGACGTCGCCGCCTTCGCCCGGCGCAAGGCGGACCGCGTGGAATTTCATGCCTGGCTGCAATGGCTGGCCGAGGGGCAGCTTGCCGAGGTGCGCCAGGCCGCGGACGAGGCCGGAATGCGCCACGGCCTGTATCTGGATCTGGCGGTCGGCACCCATCCGGCCGGGGCCGAGACCTGGGCGGATCGCGCGACCTTCGCCCAGAATGTCTCGCTCGGGGCGCCGCCCGATGCGTTCTCGCCCGATGGGCAGACCTGGGGCCTTGCGCCGTTGCAGCCCCGCAGTCTGGCACGGCAGGGCTTTCGCCCGCTGGCGCAGATCCTGCGCGCGCAGCTTCGCTATGCCGGCCTGCTGCGGATCGACCACATTCTGGGATTCGAGCGGACCTTCTGGGTGCCGACCGGCCCCGATGCCGGCACGCCCGGCGCCTATGTGCGGATGCCGAAAGAGGCGCTGCTGGCCGTGGTGCGGATCGAGGCCGCCCGCACCGGCGCGACGGTGATCGGCGAGGATCTGGGCAACATCCCCGAAGGGCTGGGCCGGGATCTGGAGGAATCGGGCATCCTCGGCTGCCGCGTGGCCATGTTCGAACAGAACTGGGATGCCGCCGAGACGGAGTTCAAGCCGGCCGCCGATTACGACCGCGCGGCGCTGACGTCGTTCGGGACCCATGACCTGCCGACCTTCGCCGGGTGGCGCGCGGGGCGGGATATCGACTGGCGCGAGAAGCTGGGATCGGTCGCGGGGCAGGCGGCCGAGGAGATGCGGCGCCAGCGGGCCGCGGAACGCGGGGCGCTGGCCGAACTGGCGGGCGGCCCGGACATGCAGCAGATGCACGCGCTGCTGGCCGATACGCCCTCGCGCCTTGTCGCGGTGCAGATCGAGGATATCCTCGGACTGGTCGAGCAGCCGAACCTGCCCGGCACGGTCCACGAACACCCGAACTGGCGCCGGCGGCTGCCCGTCGAGCCGGCCAAGCTGGGTGAGCAAGATGCAATGCAGAAGACGGCCGACCGCATGCGGGATGCCGGACGCTAAGGAGAGACGATGGAACGCCTGACCGTGAAGACGACGCCGATCGAGGGGCAGAAGCCGGGCACCAGCGGCCTGCGCAAGAAGACGCGCGTCTTCATGGAGCCGCATTACCTTGAGAACTTCGTCCAGTCGATCTGGACCGGCATCGGCGGCGTGGCGGGCAAGACGCTGGTCCTGGGCGGCGATGGACGGTATTTCAACGACCGGGCGGCCCAGGTGATCCTGCGCATGGCCGCGGCGTCGGGCGCGGCCAAGGTGATCGTCGGGCAGGGGGCGCTTCTGTCCACCCCCGCGGCGTCGAACCTGATCCGAAAGCACGGCACCGACGGCGGCATCATCATGTCGGCAAGCCACAATCCCGGCGGTCTGGACGAGGATTTCGGCGTCAAGTTCAACACACCCAATGGCGGCCCCGCCCCCGAGGAGGTGACGAACCGCATCCACCATGCGACGACCCGGATCGAGAGCTACGACATCGTCGAGACCCAGGATCTGGACCTGTCGCGTCTGGGGCGCCACGAACTGTGCGGCATGGAGATCGAGGTGGTCGATCCCGTCGCCGATTACGCCGAACTGATGGAGGACCTGTTCGATTTCGGCGCGATCCGGGCGCTGTTCGACGGCGGCTTCACCATGCGTTTCGACGCCATGCATGCCGTCACCGGCCCCTATGCCACCGAGATCCTCGAGCGGCGCCTGGGCGCGCCCGCGGGCACGGTGCTGAACGGCACGCCCTCGCCGGATTTCGGCGGCGGCCATCCGGATCCGAACCCGATCTGGGCCAAGCCGCTTCTCGATACGATGATGGGCGACGACGCGCCCGATTTCGGCGCGGCCTCGGACGGGGACGGTGACCGCAACATGATCCTGGGGCGCGGCATCTACGTCACCCCGTCGGACAGTCTGGCGGTGCTGGCGGCCAATGCCCATCTGGCGCCCGGCTATTCGGGGGGGCTGAAGGGCGTGGCGCGATCCATGCCAACCAGCCGCGCGGTCGATCGCGTGGCCGCGAAGCTGGGGATCGACTGCTACGAGACGCCGACGGGGTGGAAGTTCTTCGGCAACCTTCTGGATGCGGACCGCGCCACGCTGTGCGGCGAGGAAAGCGCCGGCACCGGCAGCGACCATGTGCGCGAAAAGGACGGGCTGTGGGCCGTCCTGCTGTGGCTGAACATCCTGGCCGCGACGGGCAAGTCCGTCGCCGACCTGATGCAGGACCATTGGCAGACCTTCGGGCGCAACGTCTATTCGCGCCACGATTACGAGGCGGTCGAGACCGGCCCCGCGAATGCCCTGATGGACGGGTTGCGCGAGGCGCTGCCCGACCTGCCGGGACGCGAGGTGCGCGGCCGCCGGATCGAGAGTGCGGACGAATTCGCCTATGACGATCCGGTGGACGGCAGCCGCGCCGAAGGACAGGGCATCCGCATCCATCTGGAGGGCGGCGGGCGCATCGTCTATCGCCTGTCGGGCACCGGAACGGTCGGCGCCACGCTGCGGGTCTATCTTGAGGATGTGATCGAGGATCCGGCACGTCTGAATGACGAGACGCAGCAGGCGCTTGCGGAAATCGCCGCCGCTGCCGACGAGATCGCCGGCATCGCACGCCATACCGGCCGCGACGCGCCTGACGTCAGAACCTGACGGCCCCGGCCCGGTCCGCCGCATCCCGCGGATCGGGCGACCTGCCATTCAGCCAGAAGACCACCGGACAGGAGGACACTCCGCATGCCGCTAGAAAACCGTGTCGCCGCCGACAGGGACCGGGCCGAAGGCCTGGCCCAGACCTGCCGCCGGATCCTGACGGGGGCCGAAAGCGCCTTTGCCGCCCATCAGCAGATCGCCCGGATGCTGGGGGGGCATGTCGACGGCGATGTCGCCACCTTCGGCTTCTGGACGCCCGAGCTGCTGGACCATCGGGTGCCCGACGGGGACGTGTTTCTCGAGGTGCTCGCGCCGTGCGATCCGCTCGACCTCACCCGGGCGCATCAGGAGGTGCGGTTCGACCGGATCTATCTGCCGGTCGCGCGATACGAGGCGCATACCTTCGCCGCCGCCACCGGCATGCGGGCGGGGCGGCGCGACCGGGGCGGGGATTTCTACGCCCTGGTCTGGCGCGACGCCCAGGATCAGTGGCACCGCATCCTCGATCCGCTTGCGATGTCGCTGCCCTTCGGCGCCCTTGCGCCGGCCGAGCTGTATGACGTGGCCGCGATGCAGTCGTCACGGGACGATGCCGCCTATTGGCAGGCCCTGGCAGGCGCCGAGGCGCCCCACAAGTTCGCCCCGCCCACCAACATCCTGCAAATTCATGTTCCGACCGCCACGGCCGGCGGAACCCTGGCCAGCCTGACCCGCCAGTATCAGCGCCTGGCCGAGCGGCTGAAGAACGACCTGCCGCCCGAGCCGCTGGACGAGATCTTCCTGGGCTACGATGCGGTGCAGCTTCTGCCGGTCGAGCCGACGACGGTCTACGAGACGGGGCCCGATTTCTGGCACGAGACCGTGCGGGAGGACGGGTCGGTCGATGTGGCGCTGACGCGCCCGGATACCACGAACTGGGGCTACGACATCGTCGTCGCGGGGATGGGTGCGGTCAATCCGGTGCTTCTGGAATCGGGGCGCCCGGACGAGTTGGTGGATTTCGCCAGCGTCCTGCACAGCTTTCCCACCAAGCCCAAGATGCTGGTTCTCGACGTGGTGTTCGGCCATTCCGACAATCAGGGCCTGCGGGCGCTCAACGCGCATTTCTTCGCCGGTCCGAACATGTACGGCCAGAACCTGGACTACAAGAATCCGGCCGTTCGGGCGATCCTGCTCGAGATGCAGCGGCGCAAGGTCGATTTCGGCGCCGACGGGGTGCGCGTGGACGGCGCGCAGGATTTCAAGTGGTGGGACTATACCAGCCAGGAGCTCAAGCACGACGACGAATACCTGCAACAGATGGCCGATATCGAACAGCAGGTCGCGGGCACACGTTACCGCCCCTGGTTCGTGTTCGAGGACGGCCGCCCCTGGCCGCAAGAGGATTGGGAGCTTTCATCCACCTATCGGGCGGTGATCGAGAACCAGCGCGCCGACCCGGACGTGTTCCAGTGGGGTCCGCTGACCTTTGCCCACAACACGCCCTTCATCTACGGGTTCTGGCTGTCGAAGTTCTGGCGCATCCGCGAGATGCTGGAGGTGGGCGAGAACTGGATCTCGGGCACCGCCAACCACGACACGCTGCGCCGGGGCACGCAGGTGAACCCGAAGCTGAACATCAATACCCGGCTCGGCGAGACGAAGATGGAGATCCTGGAAAAGGCCTATGACAACCCCGCCGTGGCGATGCTGACCTATACCGCCTTTCCCGGCGTGCCGATGGATTTCCTGAACGCCACGGCGCGGGCGAATTGGGGCTTCATCCGCAACCAGGACGACCGCTACGGCGTCAAGGTCGTGGGGGAAGAGGCGATCAGCCTGAAATGGCAGGTGGATGAATATTCCTACTCCGTGCCCGCCAATTTCCGCCGCCTGAAGGAGCTGGGTTTCGAGACGCGCGAGGATCTCGCCCGGTTCTACGAATTCCTGCCGGCACTGGTCGAGGTCACCGATTACGATCTGGACCACATCGCCAAGCTGCTGAACGGAGTCGAGCCGCCCCTCGCCGGGCCGGGTCGCTTTACCGTCGAGGCGCTGAAGACGATCGCGCGGGCCTGGATGGACGACATGCACGAATACTGCAACGTCTCGAATTCCGTCTCGCAGCTGGACGGGCGGCAGACGGGCTTCATGCTGGATCTGCGCAACTTCCGGCGCGAAAATCCCTGGCTGCGCCGCAATCTGGGCCCGGCGGATCACTTCGACTACCTGCGCCCGGTTTCGGGCCACACGATCTTTACCTGCTACCGCAAGTCGCCGGACGGGCGCGAGATCTTCACGATCACCCATATGGAAGGCGGCGACAGCCGGGAATTCGACCCGCTGCGCCTGCCGATCCCGGGGCTTGACGGTTTCGGCTGGTCGCTGCGCTTTCGCACGCCCAATATCGGCGAGGATTACATCGGCGGGCCGATCATCCTGCGCGACAGTATGGGGCTGGTCTTCGAGCGGGCTGCCTGAGCCGCGCGCCGCCGCCCCTATGGGGCCGTCAGCAGATCTGGACGAGATAGCCGGCGCAGCCCGTCAGGGCGGCGTAATCGTCTTCGACCACATGCACGGCGAAATCCTCCATGAACAGCGAAAACCGGCCCTTGTCGCGGAACGCCTCGGCAAAGCCGTAAGGGGACAGCCAGGGGGTCAGCGCCCGCACCACGCCGCCGATCAGATAGACGCCGCCGAAGGGCAGGGTGTTCAGCGCCAGGTTTCCGGCCACCATTCCCAGGATGCGCACGAAGGTCTGCGCCGCCTCGACCGCACGATCGTCGCTTCCCTCGGCCAGGGCCGTGACGATGGCGGCGGCGGTCAGCTCGCGCGGATCGCCCGCCTCGGCGCCCAGCCAGGCATAGACCCTTTCCAGCCCGCGACCCGACAGGACATCCTCGACCGCCGGGAAGCCATGCGCGGTTTCCACGAAGCGGTTCAGCCGCATATCCGCCTCGGTCCGGGTGGGCAGGCTGGCATGGCCGGCCTCGGAGGGCGGCACGAACCGCCCGGCGGGCGTGGCATAGACCGGGGCCGCGTTGAACCCGGTGCCCACGCCGATCACCAGCTTCGCCGCGTCGGGCCGCGCCGCCGGGCCGGGCAGGACGGGCGCCAGATTTTCGGGCGCGATGTGATCCAGCGCATGTCCCTGCGCCTGAAGGTCGTTCAGGATCGCCACGGTTTCGGCCTGGGTCGCCCGGCGCAGCGTGTCGTGATCCATCGTCCAGTCGAGATTGGTCAACGTGCCCCGCCCGTCGCGGACCGGGCCGGCGATGGCGATGCAGGCGCCCCGGCAATCCACGTCGCCCTCGGCCGCCAGAAAGGCGCGCAGGACGCTTTCCAGCCCCGGATGCTCGGCATTGCGGAAGCGGCGGGTAGTCTCGGTCAGTACACGCGGCCCTTCGGCCAGGGCGACACGGGTATTGGTGCCGCCGATATCGGCGACCAGGGTGTAGATGTCTGCGGGACGGGACATCGGCTCTCCTCAGCGGGCCAGGGCGCGGGCGAGGGCGCGATAGCTCGCCTTGGGCGTGCGGACAAGGCTGGAATAGTCGACATGGACAATCCCGAAGCGCGGCCCGTAGCCGAGCGACCATTCGTAATTGTCCATCAGCGACCAGACGAAATATCCCTTGACCGGGATGCCTTCGTCGGCGGCCCGCTTCACCCGGGCCATGTGCTGATCCAGATAGTCGATCCGCGCCCGGTCATCCACAGCGCCGCCGACGATCCGGTCGTCCGAGGCCATGCCGTTCTCGGTGACATAGAGGGGCAGTCCGCGGGTATAGCCCTCATGCGTGCGCTTGAGAAAGCTGTACAGCCCGTCGGGATAGATCTCCCATCCGACCTGGGTCTTGGGCAGCGGGCCCTCGACTTCTTTGTGCGCGGGCCACGGCCCGGGCGCGGGGGCGATCAGCTTGCGGGTGTAGTAGTTCAGCCCGCACCAGTCGACCGGCGTGCCGATCGTGTCGAAATCGTCCTCGAAGCCGCGGGGCATGTGCGGGCCCAGCCCCTCCATCACGTCCGCGGGATAGGACTTGTTGAACAGGCCGGACAGGAAGAAGCGGTTGTAATAGCCGTCATAGAGCGTCGCCGCCTGCTGCGCCTGGGGCGAATCGTCGGCGGGCACCGCGTATTCGAAATTGCAGACCGCGCCGAGATTGCCCATTCCCAGGCCGCGCATCGCCTGGATCGACCGGCCATGCGCCAGCAGCACATGGTGCATCGCCCGGGCAGTGGCGCGGATGTCGCGCAGCCCCGGCGCCTGATGGCCCAGAAAGTGGCTCAGCCAGGACACGCACCACGGCTCGTTGATCGGCGCGGCCGACCAGACCCGGTCGCCGATCCGGCGGCAGACCACTTCGGTAAAATCGGCGAACCAGCCGGCGATGTCGCGGTTCCGCCAGCCGCCCAGATCGGCCAGCGCCGCCGGCAGTTCCCAGTGATAGAGCGTCAGCGCCGGCTTGATGCCGCGCTCCAGCATCCCGTCCACGAGCCGGTCGTAGAAATCCAGCCCTTCGGCGTTCACCGCGCCGCGCCCCTCGGGCATCACCCGCGCCCATGACGTGGAGAAGCGGTAGACGTCGAAGCTGCCGTCGCGGACCAGGTCCAGATCCTCGGGCCAGCGGTTGTAATGGTCGCAGGCGCGGGCACCGTCCTGCGCATCGGCCACATTGCCGGGCGTCGCGGCGAAGGTATCCCAGTGGGTCGCGCCCGCGCCGCCCTGGCCGTGCCCTTCGATCTGGTAGCTGGACGTGGCGGTGCCGAAAAGGAAATCCTGCGGAAAATCGGCGCGGGTCAGCATCATGCGGGGTGTCCTTCATCCTGTCTTGGGGCGGGGCCGGTCGAACGGCCGAGCGTGAGGTCGGCTTCGAGCAGGCGATGCATGGGTGCCGCCTGCGGCGTCGCGATGATGTCGAGCAGCATCTGCGCCGCCTGGCGCCCGTGTTCGCGGATCGGGGAACGAAGGGCGGTAAAGGTCGGTTCCGCCTCGTCGTTGCGGAAATAGGACAGGTCGTCGTCATGGGTGATGATCGATACGTCCTGGCCGATGCGCAACGCCCGCTCGACGCAGGCGCGCCGCACCCCGATGGCCGAGATGATCGATGAGGTCAGAAAGGCCGTGGGCGGCGCGCGCCGCGCCAACAGTTCGGCGGCGCTGCGATGGCCGTGGGTCTCGGTCATCTCGTCCCACCGGACCAGGTCGGGGTCGGGCGTCAGCCCCGCGGCGACATGGGCGCGGCGATACCCGTCATGACGGCGGATGGCGAAATCCATGTCGGCCAAGCCGTTGACCAGCGCGATCCGTCGATGCCCCAGTTCGATCAGGAACCGGGTGGCGCGTTCAAAGGCGCGGCGGTTGTTCATGTCGACCCAGGAATACCCGTCGGCCCGCTCGGAGAACCGGCCATGGACCACATAGGGCAGGTTCAACGCCGCCAGCAGATCGGGCCGCGCATCGTTGCGGCGCGGCGCGTGCACGAGGATCCCGTCCACGTTCCGCCGCGCGGCGATGGAGCGGTAGACCTTCGCCTCTTCGGGGTCGCTGACCACCGATAGCAGCATGTCGTATCCGGCCCGGGAATAGACGTCGGACGCGCCGGCGATGAAATCGGCGAAGACCGGATTGACCATTTCGTGCTGGGTCGAAACCGGGATGATATGGGCGATGGACATGGTGCGCCCGGTGGCCAGGCTTTTCGCCCGGGTGTTCGGCACGTAATTGTGCCGGCGCGCCGCCTCTTCCACGCGCTTCCGCGTCGCGGCGCTGACTTCGGGATAGCCGTTCAGCGCGCGGCTGACCGTGGTTTGCGACAGCCCCAGATGGTCGGCCAGTTGACGCAGATTCATCGGGCGGTGGTGTTCCAAAGCGCTTTCAATCCCGACCCAACATGTGTCAGTGCGCAGGACCCGGCAAAAGTTCCACCGGTTCCGCGCCGCGGCGAAAAATTTATTCCAAGTAACGGATATTCTGCACACTTGCCAAGCCGCGCGTCGACACTCTAACTGGACTTGGCGAGTGTCGCGGCACCCAAAGCGCTTTGGGCGGACTGTGGGTGCGAGACATACAAGAGGCGGGTCGGCGGACCCGACGATGCGGGAGGAATAGACGTATGAAACATGTGCTTCTGGCCGGCGCGGCGAGTCTGGCCCTGTCTGCGGGCATGGCGGCCGCGCAGGACCTGAAATTCCCGGTCGGCGAAGGGGAATTCAACTGGGACAGCTTCCAGCAATTCGCCGATGCCAACGATCTGTCGGGGCAATCCATCGACATCACCGGCCCCTGGACCGGACGCGACAGCGATCTTTTCACCAGCGTCCTGGCCTATTTCGAGGAAGCCACCGGCGCCACCGTGAACTATTCCGGGTCGGACAGCTTCGAGCAGGACATCGTCATCTCGACCCAGGCGGCTTCGGCGCCCAATATCGCCGTGTTTCCGCAGCCGGGCCTGGCCGCCGACCTGGCGGCGCGTGGGGCGCTCACCCCGCTCGGACAAGAGACGGCTGACTGGATCGCCCAGAACTATGCGGCCGGCGAATCCTGGGTCGACCTGTCCAGCCATGCAGGCCCCGACGGCCAGGAGCAGCTTTACACCTTTCCCTACAAGATCGATGTGAAGTCGCTGGTCTGGTACGTGCCCGACGTCTTCGAAGAGGCCGGATACGAGATCCCGCAGAGCATGGAGGATCTCAAGGCGCTGACGCAGCAGATCGTCGATGACGGCGGCACGCCATGGTGCATCGGCCTGGGCAGCGGCGCCGCCACGGGCTGGCCCGCGACCGACTGGGTCGAGGACCTGATGCTGCGCACGGCCGAACCGTCGGTCTATGACCAGTGGGTGACGAACGAGATCCCGTTCACCGACGAACGCGTCGTGAATGCCATCGACGAATACGGCTGGTTCGCCAAGAACGACGATTACGTCAATGGCGGCGCGCAGGCCGTCGTCTCGACCGATTTCCGCGACGCGCCGGCCGGGCTGTTCTCGTTCCCGCCGGAATGCTACATGATGAAGCAGGCGACCTTCATCCCCACCTTCTTTCCCGAAGGGACAGAGGTCGGAACCGACGCCAACTTCTTCTATTTCCCGGCCTATTCCGAAAAGGACCTGGGCAAGCCGGTGCTGGGCGCCGGCACGATGTTCGGCATCACCAAGGACAGCGAGGCCGCGCAGGCCTTCATCAAGTTCCTCGAGACCCCCATCGCGCATGAATTGTGGATGGCGCAGTCGGGCTTCCTGACCCCGTACAAGGATGCCAACCCCGCTGTCTTCCCCTCGGACGTGCAGCGCGATCTGAACAACATCCTGACCGAGGCCACGACCTTCCGCTTCGACGGGTCCGACCTGATGCCGGGCGAAATCGGCGCCGGCGCCTTCTGGACCGGCATGGTCGATTACACCACTGGCGCCTCGGCCCAGGATGTCGCGCAGCAGATCCAGAACCGGTGGGACCAGCTGAAGTGACGATGCGCCCAGACCGGGCAGCCTGACGGACACCGTCGCCGGAATCCGGTTCCGGCGGCGGCACGCGGAACGCGGCAGCGATACGGGGGCGGTGCGATGAATCCGATTGTGCAGGGGCTGATCACCATCGTCGTCGGCGTCGGCGGCTGCGTGGCCTATTTCTATTTCTCCAACCTGATCCTGGACAAGGTGATCTTTCCGGCCACCGGCAAGAACCCCGGCCGAAACATCAACCGCGCCAATCAGGTCCGCCCCTGGCTGTTCCTTTTCCCGGCGATCTTCGCCCTGGGTCTCTACCTGGCCTATCCGGTCGTGGGTTCGTTCATCCGGTCGCTCTACAACCGCAGCGGCGGTACCTTCGTCGGGTTCGAGAACTACGCCAACCTGTTCGCCTCGACCGGCTTTCGCACGGCGTTCTTCAACAACCTGCTCTGGGTGCTGTTCGTGCCCGCGGCCTCGACCTTTCTGGGGCTCGTGGCGGCGCAGCTGACCGACCGGCTGCGGTGGGGCGCGATCGCCAAGTCGCTGATCTTCATGCCGATGGCGATCTCGTTCGTCGGCGCCTCGCTGATCTGGAAGTTCGTCTACGCCAACGATGCCGATATCGGGCTGATCAATGCGATCCGGGCGCAGTTCGGATTTCAGCCGCTGGACGTGCTGCAGATACCGTTCTGGAACAACTTCTTCCTAATGGTGATCCTGATCTGGATTCAGACGGGGTTCGCCATGGTGATCCTGTCCGCCGCGCTGCGCGGCATCCCCGAAGAGACGATCGAGGCCGCGATCATCGACGGGGCGGGGCCGTTCCAGCTGTTCTTCAAGATCATGGTGCCGCAGATCATGCCGACCATCGTCGTGGTCTGGACGACGATCACGGTCTTGGTGCTCAAGGTCTTCGACATCGTCTACACGATGACCGGCGGCAATTTCGGCACCGATATCCTACCCAGTTACATGATGAGCTTCATGTTCCGCGACGACGGGCGCGCCACCGCCGTGGCCTTTGTGATCATGATCGTGGTCCTGCCGGTGATGTTCTGGAACATCTACCAGGCCCGCAAGGAAATGCGCTGAGCGAGGGGGCGGAGAGATGGACAACATCGCTGGCAAGAAATCCGGCCTGACCTGGGCCGTGAACGTCACGGTCCTGGCGCTGGTGGTGATCTGGCTGATCCCGACGGTGGGGCTGCTGGTCTCGTCCTTCCGCGAGCGCGACCAGATCTCCGCCTCGGGCTGGTGGCAGGCGCCGTTCTCGGTGGAACTGACCTACCGCACGCGCGGGGGCGAGCCGGTGCAGCAGCCGGACGGAAGCTGGCTGTCCGAGGGTAACATCTTCGACACGGACGAGGTGAAATCGGCCTTCGCCTCGGGCGACGGGCGGGTGACGGCGTTCGGCACCCGGTCCATCGCGCCGGCCGAGTTCCCGGCGGGAACCGAGGCCGATCTGGGCGACGGCGAGACGCTGGTCGTGAATCCCAACGGCTCGTACCGCTACACCACGCCCGAGGAACAGACCCGCGGCCCGCGCATCTATTTCGAGGCGAAGACCCCGCCGCAATTCACGCTGGACAATTACCGGACGGTCCTGACGGCCGACAACATGGACCGCGCCTTCATCAACACCCTGACGGTGACGGTGCCGGCCACGGTGATCCCGATCCTGATCGCGGCCTTCGCGGCCTATGCGCTGGCATGGATGGATTTCCCGGGCCGGGGTTTGCTGATCGCCGCGGTGGTCGGGCTTCTGGTCGTGCCGCTGCAACTGGCGCTGGTGCCGCTGCTGCGCCTGCACCAGACGATCGGCATCGGGCAAAGCTTCGTCGGCATCTGGCTGGCGCATACCGGGTTCGGCCTGCCGCTGGCCGTCTACCTGTTGCGCAATTACATGGTGGGGCTGCCGCGCGACATCATCGAAAGCGCGAAGGTGGACGGCGCGACCGATTTCCAGCTTTTCGTGCGGATCGTGCTGCCCCTGTCCTTTCCGGCGCTGGCCGCCTTCGCGATCTTCCAGTTCCTGTGGACCTGGAACGACCTTCTGGTGGCCAAGGTGTTCCTGCCCTCGGACGACGCCAGCAAGGTGATGACCGTGAAGATCGCCGACGATCTTCTGGGCAGCCGCGGCGGCGATTGGGGCATTCTGGCCACCGCCGCCTTCGTCTCGATCGCGGTGCCGCTGCTGGTGTTCTTCGCCATGCAGAAATACCTGGTGCGGGGCCTGCTGGCCGGTTCGGTGAAATAGGGAATCGCCGCGAATGAGCTTTCACGATCCGGGCCACAGCGCCCGCCGCCCCGCCGGACCGGTCGACCGGGACTGGTGGCGGGGGGCGGTGATCTATCAGATCTATCCGCGCAGCTTCCAGGACTCCAACGGCGACGGGATCGGCGATCTGTCCGGGATCATCCACCGGCTGCCGCATGTGGCCGAGCTGGGCGTGGACGCGATATGGATCTCGCCCTTCTTCCGGTCGCCGATGCTGGATTACGGCTATGACGTCTCGGATTACCGCGACGTCGATCCCATCTTCGGCACTCTGGGCGATTTCGACGCGCTGATCGACGCGGCGCACGGGCTGGGGCTGAAGGTGCTGATCGACCTGGTCCTGTCGCACACTTCGGACCAGCATCCCTGGTTCCGGGAAAGCCGGGCCTCGCGCGACAACCCCAAATCGGACTGGTATGTCTGGGCCGATGCCAAGCCCGACGGCACGCCCCCCAATAACTGGCTGTCGATCTTCGGCGGATCGGCCTGGGAATGGGAGGGGGAGCGGATGCAGTACTACATGCACAACTTCCTGACCGAGCAGCCGGATCTGAACTTTCACAATCCGGCCGTGCAGGACGAGCTGTTGAACGTGGCGCGGTACTGGCTGGACCGGGGCGTGGACGGGTTCCGGCTGGATACGGTGAACTTCTACTTTCACGACGCGCAGTTGCGCGACAATCCTCCGCTCGAGCCCGACCTCCGCAACGACAATACCGCGCCGTCGGTGAACCCTTACAACTTTCAGGATCACCTGTACGACAAGACGCGGCCCGAGAACCTGGACTTCCTGCGCCGCCTGCGCGGGGTGATGGACGAATATCCCGCCATCACCAGCGTGGGCGAGGTCGGCGAGAGCCAGCGGGGAATGGAGACGCAGCGCGATTACACGGCCGGCGACGACCTGCTGCACATGGCCTATGACTTCGACTTCCTGTCGGGGGTGTTCCCCTCGGGCAGCCGCATCCGGTGGATCCTGGAGCGCTTCGACCGCATCGTGACCCAGGGCTGGGCGTGCTGGGCCTTTTCCAACCATGACGTGGTGCGCCACCCGACCCGCTGGAACCTGGGCGAGCCGGCCCGGCGGCTTTACGCGGCGGTGCTGATGTCGATGAAGGGCACGATCTGCCTGTATCAGGGCGAAGAGCTCGGCCTGACCGAAGCCTATGTCGCCTATGAGGACCTGCAAGACCCCTATGGCAAGCGGTTCTGGCCCAAGTTCCGCGGCCGCGACGGCTGCCGCACGCCCATGCCCTGGGATCGCGGCGCGGCGAATGGCGGCTTTTCCGACGCCAAGCCGTGGCTGCCGGTGGCCGTGGAGCATCTGGAACGCGCCGTGGGCGTGCAGAACGCCGATCCCGGCTCGACGCTGGCCTTCTACCGGCGGCTCCTGGCCTTTCGCAAGGATCACCCGGCCCTGGCCAAGGGGGCGCTGCGGGTGGTCGACGCGACCGACGAGGTTCTGTCGCTGATCCGCATGCATGAGGGGGCAAGCCTGTTCTGCGCGTTCAACCTGACGGACCGGGTTCAGCGGGTGGCGCTTCCGGCGGGTCGGTGGCGGCGCGACGGCAGCGCGCCGTTCGACGCCACGGAACGGGACGGAGAGATCGAGTTGCCGGCATGGCAGGGCTATTTCGCGGTGGCCGAGGGCGACCTATAACGAAAGAGACAGGGGAGGGGCGACATGGCCGATCTGGAACTCACGGATGTCGAAAAGGCCTATGGCAGCGTCAAGGTGCTGTCCGACATCAATCTGGAGATCGAGAAGGGCGAACTGGTGGTCTTCGTCGGCCCCTCGGGCTGCGGCAAGTCCACGCTCCTGCGCATGATCGCCGGCCTCGAACGGATCACCGGCGGCGAGTTGAAGATCGACGGCGTCCGTGTGAACGACATGCCGCCGGCCGAGCGCGGCATCGCCATGGTGTTCCAGTCCTACGCGCTCTATCCCCACATGACGGTGCGCGACAACATGGCTTTCGCCCTGAAGATCGCCAAGAAGTCGAAGGACGAGATCGACGCCGCCGTCACCAAGGCCGCGCGTATCCTCCAGCTCGAACCCTATCTGGATCGGCTGCCCAAGGCGCTGTCGGGCGGGCAGCGGCAGCGCGTGGCGATCGGCCGGGCCATCGTGCGCGATCCCAAGGTCTATCTTTTCGACGAGCCGCTGTCGAACCTCGACGCCGCGTTGCGGGTGGCCACGCGGATCGAGATCGCGCAGTTGAAGGAACAGATGCCCGACAGCACGATGATCTACGTGACCCATGACCAGGTCGAGGCGATGACGCTGGCCAGCCGCATCGTCGTGCTGGCGGGCGGCGGGATCAGCCAGGTCGGCACGCCGCTGGATCTGTATCAGAAGCCGCAGAACGAATTCGTGGCGCAGTTCATCGGCTCGCCCGCGATGAACCTGCTGCCGGGCGAGATCACCGGCGTGGGCGAACGGACCACGGTGAAACTGCGCCATGGCGGCACGGCGGTGTCGCATTATCCCTCGCAGCAAAGCGACATGGGCGCCCGGGTCAATATCGGCGTGCGGCCCGAGGATCTGGTCGAGACGGCGGGGCCGGATTACGTGTTCAGGGGCACGGTCTCGATCACCGAGGCCCTGGGCGAGGTGACGCTGCTGTATTTCCAGGAGCAACCCGAGGCCGACCAGGTGATCGCCAAGCTGACCGGCATTCATGCCGATCTGCGCGGGCGCGAGGTGATGCTCGGCGCCGATCCGGCCAATGTGCACGTCTTCATGGACGGAAAGTCGCTTCTCTACCGCTGATCGCGGGCGGGGCAGGGGGGGCGGGCGGCGTTGACCCGGCTTGCGGGCGTGATACACCGCGCCCGACAGCAAGGACGCCCCGATGAACCTGTTCGACGATATCCGCACGCTCGTGATCCAGGCGCTGGAGGCGCTGACCGAAGAGGGGACGCTGCCGCGCGGCCTGGCCTTCGATGCCGTCACGGTCGAGCCGCCCCGCGATGCGGCGCATGGCGACATGGCCACCAACGCCGCCATGGTCCTGGCCCGGCCGGCGCAGAAGAAACCGCGCGACATCGCCGAGGGGCTGGCCGCGCGACTGGCTGCGGATCCCCGGATCGACACGGCCGAGGTTGCCGGGCCCGGCTTTCTGAACCTGCGGCTGTCGCCAGCGGTCTGGCAGGGCGTCGTCGGCGCGGTGCTGGCCGCCGATACCGCCTATGGCCGCTCGGATCTGGGGCAGGGCCGCCGGGTGAATGTCGAATATGTCTCGGCCAACCCGACCGGACCGCTGCATGTGGGGCATACGCGCGGCGCCGTCTTCGGCGATGCGCTGGCATCCCTGCTGGACTATTCCGGCCACGACGTTACGCGCGAATACTACATCAATGACGGCGGCGCGCAGGTCGATGTGCTGGCCCGGTCGGTCTATCTGAGGTATCTTGAGGCGCATGGCCGGCAGGTGGCGTTCGAGGACGGGACCTATCCGGGCGATTATCTGGTCGCGGTGGGGCAGGCGCTGAAGGACAAGGTGGGCGATGCCTATATCGGCCAGAGCGAGGATGTCTGGCTGACCGAGGTGCGCGAATTCGCCACCGATGCGATGATGGATCTGATCCGCGCCGATCTGGCCGCGCTGAACGTGCGGATGGACAGCTTCTTTTCCGAAAAGTCCCTATACGGCACCGGTCGGATCGAGGCGGCGCTGGCGGCGCTGGACGCACGGGGCCTGATCTATCGCGGCACGCTCGAGCCGCCCAAGGGCAAGACGCCCGAGGATTGGGAGCCGCGGGAGCAGACGCTGTTCCGCTCGACCGCCCATGGCGACGATGTCGACCGGCCGGTCCGGAAGTCCGACGGCAACTGGACGTATTTCGCCCCGGACATCGCCTATCACTACGACAAGATCGAACGCGGCTTCGACGAGCTGATCGACGTGTTCGGCGCCGATCACGGCGGCTATGTCAAGCGGATGAAGGCGGCCGTCAGCGCGCTGTCGGACGGCGAGGTACCCCTGGACGTCAAGCTGACGCAGCTCGTCAAGCTGTTCAAGAACGGCGAGCCCTTCAAGATGTCCAAGCGCGCCGGAACCTTCGTCACCCTGCGCGACGTGGTCGACCAGGTCGGGCCGGACGTGACGCGCTTTCACATGCTGACGCGCAAGAACGACGCGCCGCTGGATTTCGACTTCGACAAGGTGCTGGAGCAGTCGAAGGACAACCCGGTCTTCTACGTGCAATACGCCCATGCGCGCATCCGGTCGGTCCTGCGCCGGGCCGAGGCGGCGGGCGCGGCCCCGGACGATACGGCGCTGCTCGAGGATGCGGCCGAGATCGCCGTGGCCAAGACACTGGCCGAATGGCCCCGGCTGGTCGAGATCGCGGCCCGCAATCACGAACCCCATCGCATCGCCTTTTACCTCTACGATCTGGCCAGCGCGTTCCACGCGCTCTGGAATCGCGGCAACGAGGCGCCGCATCTTCGCTTTCTCGACGATAGCGGCGCGTTGCCGCGCCCCGGCAAAATCGCCCTGCCGCGTGCCGTCGCCGTTGTCATTTCGGCGGGATTGGGTATTCTCGGCGTCACCCCGGTCGAGGAAATGCGCTGATCCAACAGGCGCAAACCAGGGCGGGTCGAGGCGAAGGCAAGAACGATGCCGCGGGATTCAGCGCCGCGGCGGCAGGGCAGCGAGGCAGATATGGCTGACATCGACTTCGGCGAAAGCGCCGGCGCGGGCCGTGGCCGCACGGCCACCTTCATCATCAACTGGACGGGCGGATTGCTGTCGCTTGCCATGGTCGTGGGGCTGGGTGCCTGGAGCTACCGGCTGATGGTGCGCGACGTGAGCGGCGTGCCCGTGGTCCGGGCGCTGGAAGGTCCGGTCCGTGTGGCGCCCGACGATCCGGGCGGTCAGCAGGCGGCCTATCAGGGGCTTGCCGTGAACGAGGTCGCGGCCGCCGGTCCGGCGGGCGGCCCGCCCGAAGCGGTCGCGCTGGCCCCCGCGCCGCAATCGCTGACGTACGAGGACCTGACCCGCGACGGGCTGAAGCAGGAAATCGCTGCCGAAATGGCCAAGGCCGAGGCCGAGAAGGACCTGCCCGCCTATGGCGAGGCGGTCGAGGAACCGGGGCTTCTGGCCGGCAGCTTCGAGGACGCGACCGAGGAAGACGACACCGCCCTGTCCGGGCCGGTCGCCGATGGCGAACTCGCCCTGGCCGACGATCCGGGCGCGGCACCGGTAGACGACGTGCCCGCGGACGTGCTGCCCACCGATCTGGCGGTGGCCGAGGCGCTTGGCGGCTTCGTCCCGTCCGGGGATGCGCGTGCCGATGCGGCTGCGCTCGCCGCGCTGATGGCCGAAGGCGTCGATCCGATCGAGACCGGGGAGACGGCGCGGCGGCGGGATTCCCGCGGCCTCGTCCGGTCGCCCCGGCCGATGGTCCGCCCCGCGGGCATGGGGGTCACGCTGGCCTCGGCCCGCATCGACGCGCCGGTCGCGGTCCAGTCCGTAAGCGCCCAGGCGTCGCCGGAACTGCCGGCCGCCACGCTTGCCGCCGGAACCCGGCTGGTTCAGCTCGGCGCCTATGACAGCGCCGATCTGGCCCGCAAGCAATGGCAGAAGATCGGCGCCCGGTTCGAAGGTTATTTCGACGGCAAGAGCCTTGTCGTGCAGCAGGCCGAAAGCGGCGGCAAGACCTTCTACCGGCTGCGGGCGGCCGGGTTCGACGACCTGTCCGATGCGCGCCGCTTCTGCTCGGCCCTGGTGGCGCGTCAGACCGATTGCATCCCGGTCGTGGTCCGGTAGCCCGTCTTGGCGGCCCCGCGCGCCTATATCCTGGGCTGCGCCGGGCCCGACCTCACCGATGCCGAGCACCGGTTCTTCGCCGAGGCCGATCCCTGGGGCTTCATCCTGTTCGCGCGCAACGTCGACACGCCGGACAGGCTGCGCCGGCTGACCGCCGATCTGCGACAGGCCGTGGGGCGGGCGGCCCCGATCCTCATCGATCAAGAGGGCGGCCGGGTGCAGCGGCTGACGCCGCCCCATTGGCGCGCCTGGCTGCCGCCGCTGGATCAGGTGACGGCGGCAGGCCCCGGCGGGGCGGAACGGTCGATGTATCTGCGCGGGCGGCTGATCGCGGCGGAACTGCACGCGGTCGGCATCGACGTGAACTGCGCGCCGATGGCCGATATCGCCGATGACGAAACCCACCCCTTCCTGCGCAACCGCTGTTACGGCACCACCGTCGCGTCGGTTCTTTCGGCGGCGCGGGCCATGGCCGGCGGTCTTCTGGACGGGGGCGTGCTGCCGGTGGTCAAGCACATCCCGGGCCATGGCCGCGGGCGTGTCGACAGCCACCTGGCCCTGCCGGTTGTCGCCGCGTCGCGGGACGAGCTGGAGCGGGATTTCGCGCCGTTCCGCGGTCTGGCGGATCTGCCGCTCGGCATGACTGCGCATGTCGTTTACCGGGCGCTGGACGACCGCCCGGCCACGCAATCGCCGCCCGTGATCTCGCTGATCCGCGACCGGATCGGGTTCGACGGCCTGCTGATGACCGACGACATCTCGATGCAGGCGCTGAACGGCGATGTGGTGGACCGCGGACGGGCGGCGCTTGCCGCGGGCTGCGATCTGATCCTGCATTGCAACGGCGACCCGCGGGAGATGGCGGCGCTGGCCGGCGCGGTGGGGCCGCTCTCGGCCTCGGCGCAGGACCGCGCCGAGCGGGCGCTTGCCCGCCGTGGGCCCCCCGTCCAGATTGACATCGCCGCCGCCGAAGCCGAGCTTGGGGCATTGCTGAAGGGGCAGGGGAATGGCTGAGACCGGATCGGTCGACAGCCTCGTCGCGGCGCGCCTCGCGGCCGAGGCGCTGATCGTCGATGTCGAGGGGTTCGAGGGCCCGCTCGACCTGCTTCTGACGCTCGGGCGCACGCAAAAGGTCGATCTGCGCCAGATCTCGATCCTGGCCCTGGCCGAACAATACCTGACCTTCGTGCAGCAGGCCCGGTCCCTGCGGATCGAACTGGCGGCCGACTACCTGGTGATGGCGGCCTGGCTGGCCTTTCTCAAGTCGCGGCTGCTCTTGCCGCCCGATCCGACGGATGAGGGGCCGACGGGCGAGGAACTGGCCGCGCATCTGGCCTATCAGCTCGAGCGGCTCCAGGCGATGCGCGAGGTCGCGGCCCGGCTGATGGCCCGCGATCAGAAGGGGCGCGATTTCTTCGTTCGGGGGCTGCCCGAACCCGTCGAACGGGTGCGCAAGGTGCGCTACACCGCCACCCTTCTCGACCTGATGAAGGCCTATGCGCGGATCCGCACCCGGGACGAGTTCCGCCCCTTCGTGATGGACCGCGACCGGGTCCTGACCATGGAAGAGGCGCTGGAGCGGCTGCGCCCGCTGATCGGCTTCGCCGGCGACTGGACCGACCTGACCACCTATCTTCCCGATGGATGGGGGGACGACCCGGTCCGCCGCCGCTCGGCCACGGCCGCGAATTTCGCGGCCTCTCTGGAACTGACCAAGGCGGGGCAGATCGAGTTGCGGCAGACCGGCACCTTCGAGCCGATCCAGATCCGGCGGAGGCGGGCGAATGACGGCTGAAGACGACGATCCCACCCTGTTCGAGGCGCCGCCCATGGCCGCGCAGGAACGAATGGTCGAGGCGGTGCTGTTCGCCACGGCCGAACCGGTCACGGTGGCCGAGCTGAACGCCCGGATGCCCCATGGCTGCGATGCCGCCCGTGCGCTGGAGCGGCTTCAGGTCCGCTATGAGGGCCGCGGGGTCGAGGTGGTGCGGGTCGGAGAGGCCTGGGCGATCCGCACGGCGCCCGATCTGGGCTTTCTGATGCAGAAGGAAACGGTCGAGACGCGCAAGCTGTCGCGCGCGGCGATCGAGACCCTGGCGATCGTCGCCTATCACCAGCCCGTCACCCGCGCCGAGATCGAGGAGATCCGCGGCGTCAGCGTGTCGCGCGGCACCGTCGATCAGCTGCTCGAACTGGAATGGATCCGGTTCGGGCGGCGCAAGATGACCCCGGGCCGCCCCGTCACCTATGTGGTCACCGAGGCGTTTCTGGATCATTTCGGCTTGGAGAGCGCCCGCGACCTGCCGGGGCTGAAGGACCTGCGCGCCTCGGGGATGCTGGACAACCGCCCGCCGCCGGGATCCGACGCCGAGGACGACGCCGACGGGCAGGATGAACTGTTCGGTAACGACTGACCTGCGATCCTGGCCCGCCGGGCCGCCGGCCCGGCATCGCTGGAGGAGGGCGTGACGTGAAGGTCGATGCGATGATACGGCTGATCCTGCGCCAGCTTCTGCGCCGGATGCTGGGGCGGGGCATGACGGCGGGGCTGAAGCGGATGCAGGCCGGAGGCGCGGCGCGGGACGGCCTGACCCCGCAGCAGCGGCGGCAGGCGCAGCAGGCGCGGCAGACGGCCAGGCGCGCGCGGCAGGCGGCCCGCATCACCCGGCGTCTGGGGCGCTGAGCGGCTCTCGCGCGTCAGGCCGAGCGGAAATGCTTGGACAGTTTCAGGCCCTGACCCTGGTAGTTCGACGCGATGCCCGCGCCGTATAGCTGGTCGGGCACGTCCTCCATCGCCTCGTAGATCAATCGCCCCACCGTCTGCCCGTGTTCCAGGGCAAAGGGCGCCTCGTGGCATCGCACCTCGAGCACGCCGCGCGAGCCCCGACCGCCGGCCGCGGCATCGCCGAAGCCCGGGTCGAAGAAGCCCGCGTAATGCACGCGGAACTCGCCGACCATCGCCAGATAGGGCGCCATCTCGGCCGCATGGGTGGGGGGAATGGTCACCGCCTCGCGGCTGACGAGGATGTAGAAGGCGCCGGGATCCAGGATCAGCCGCCGGTCGGCGCCATGCAATTCCTCCCAGAAATCGGCGGGGGTATAGCCGCCGATCCGGTCCAGGTCGATCACGCCGGTATGCGGCTTGGCGCGGTAGCCCACCAGGCTGCCGGTCTCGGGCGCAAGATCGACCGAGAAGCCCAGACCGCCATCGATCACCGGGGGCGTATCCACCAGGGGGGACCGGGCGTGCAGCGCCGCCAGCGCATCGTCCGCCAGCCGCGCGTCGCCCCGCCGGAAGCGGATCTGGTTCAGCCGCATGCCCGGCCGGACCAGCACCGAGAAGGAGCGCGGGCAGATCTCGGCATAGATCGGACCGCGATAGCCGGCCGGCACCCGGTCGAATTCCGTCCCGCCGTCGGTGATGGCGCGGGTCAGCAGATCGAGCCTTCCGGTCGAGCTCTTGGCGTTGGCGACGGCCTCGACATCGGCAGGCAGCGCCAGCCGTTCCATCAGCGGCACCAGATAGACGCAGCCCTTTTCCAGAACCGCGCCGTCCGAAATGTCCATGCGATGCATCTCGAACTCGCCCAGGCGGTCGGCGACGCTGCGCCCGTCGCCGGCCAGGAACGATGCCCGCACCCGGTGCGCCACATGCCCCAGACGCAGGTCGAGCGAGGCGGGCTGGACCTGCCCCTCGCCGACGGGCGTATCGGCGTCCAGCGCGCCCTGCGCCATCAGCGCGCGGATCGCCTGCGACGGCAGAACTCCGGTCATGTCAGATACCTGGTGCGATGATGATTGGTCGGGCTAGCAGGACTCGAACCTGCGACCTTCCGTCCCCCAGACGGACGCGCTACCAGGCTGCGCCATAGCCCGACTGGGGCCGCTTTTACAGTTTTGCCGGTCAGAGGCAAGGACCGATTGGTCGCCATCCGCCTTATTTCCCCGCCGCATCGGGGTGGTCCGGAATCATGCGCGACCGCAACGCCAGCAGGCGCTCCATCTCGGGGCGGAGGCGTCCGGACAGGGCGGTCAGACGGTGGGCGGACAGGGCGCGCGCAAGCGCCGGAACCGGCAGATCGGGGCGCAGGCGCGCGTCGTCGGCCGGGTCGGGGGGCAGGTGGGCGCCAAGCGGTGCGGCGGCGGGGCGGTCGGCGGGCGCGGGCGGGGCGATTTCGGCATCTTCGGCCGGGCCGGCATCCGGCGCTGCGTCCGCGCGGGTCCCCCCCGGGCCGCGTTCCTCGTGGGTTTCGGGCGGGGCCGGCGGTGCGGTGTCCGGCGCCATCTCTGAAACTGTCTCTGGTGCCGTCTCTGGGACCGGTTCCTGCGCGGCGGCAGGCGGCTCGGCGGGGGGAAGGGGGCGCTCCGGCGCGACTTCGATCGCGTCGGCCGGTTCCGCCGCGGCCACGGTCCGCATGTCCTCGCCCTGGGCGCTGTCCAGCGGGGGCGATTTCGCCGCCACGTGCCGCACCCCCTGTTCGCGCAACAGCTTCTGCACCCCGCGGATGGTCAGGCCGTCATCGTGCAGAAGCGTCTTGATCCCACCCAGAAGCTCCATGTCGGCGGGGCGGTAATAGCGACGCCCGCCCGCGCGCTTCACCGGCTTCACCTGGGTGAAGCGGCTTTCCCAGAAGCGCAGGACATGGGTGGGCACGTCCAGCCAGGCCGCGACCTCGCTGATGGTGCGGAAGGCGTCCTTGGATTTCTCCATGCCGCTACGACCTGTTGCCGGCCGCCACGCGGTCCTTCATCAGGTGCGAGGGGCGGAAGGTGAGCACCCGGCGCGGATGGATCGGCACCTCTTCGCCCGTCTTCGGGTTCCGTCCCACCCGTGCGGCCTTGGACCGCACGCTGAAGGTGCCGAAGGACGAAATCTTCACCTGTTCGCCCCGGACGAGCGAATCCGACATATGGGCCAGAACCGACTCGACCAGTTGCGCGGATTCGTTGCGCGACAGGCCCACTTCGCGGAACACCGCCTCGCTGAGATCCATCCGGGTCAGCGTCTTTTCACTCATGTCTATCCCCCAAGGATTTGGGGGAGAATGGGGGAGCGCGCTTTCCAAGTCAATATCAACGGCTTGGATGTTCGGATTGATGGCTCGTCTCAGCCTACCAGCGCAAAACGACCGAGCCCCAGGCCAGCCCGCCGCCGATGGCTTCGGTCACCACGACATCGCCGCGCTTGATCTGGCCGCGCTGCTTGCCGACGGACAGGGCCAGCGGAATCGAGGCCGCCGAGGTGTTGCCATGGTCCTGGACCGTCACGACGACCTTGTCCATCGACAGGCCCATGCGCTGCGCCGTCGCCTTGATGATCCGCAGATTGGCCTGATGCGGAACGATCCAGTCCACATCCGCCTCGGCCAGCCCGGCGCGGTCAAGGGCGGTATGGGCGGTCTCGGCCAGCTTCTCGACGGCATGGCGGAACACCTCCTTGCCCTGCATCCGCAGGAAGCCGGTGCTCTGGGTCGAGACCCCGCCATCGACATACAGGATGTCGCGGTGCCGGCCGTCGGAATTGAGGTCGGATGCGAGGATGCCGCGATCCGCGGGGGTCCCGCTGCCCTCGCTCGCCTCGAGGACCAGCGCGCCGGCCCCGTCGCCGAACAGCACGCAGGTGCTGCGGTCGGTCCAGTCGAGGATGCGGCTGAACGTTTCCGCCCCGATCACCAGAACCCGTTCGGCCTGACCGGACAGGATCAGCGCGTTGGCGTTTACCATTGCGTAGATGAAGCCGGCGCAGACCGCCTGCACGTCGAAGGCGAAGCCGCGCGTCATGCCCAGGGCGCTCTGCACCATCGTGGCTGCCGATGGGAATGTCAGGTCGGCGGTCGATGTCGCGACGATGATCGCGTCGATCGCGTCGATGCCTATGCCGGCATCGTCGAGCGCCGCCCGCGCGGCCCGTGCCGCCATGTCCGAGGTGGTCTGCCCCTCGGCCGCGAAATGCCGCCGCTCGATCCCGGTGCGCGAGCGGATCCATTCGTCCGTGGTGTCCAGGCTGTCCTCGAACTCGGCGTTCGGGACCACGCGGTCGGGCAGGTAATGGCCGATCCCGAGAACGGCGGCGCGACGTGTCATATTGTGCTTTCGGTGGTTTGCCCGGCCTCGTCGTCATCGTGGCGCAGCGCGCCGACCGACGCAACCCGCGCCGCCAGACGTTCGGTAAAGCGCGTGCGAGACAAGGTGAAGGCCAGCTTGATGGCGGCCGAGAACCCGGTGGCATCCGCGGCGCCATGGCTTTTGACGACCGTGCCGTTCAGGCCCAGGAACACCCCGCCATTGACCCGGCGCGGATCGATCCGCGTCTGCAGACGGCGCAGCGATGTCAGGGCCAGCAGGGCGGCGATGCGCGACAGCGGCGTGTGGCGGAACGCCTCGCTCAGCGTGTCGCGGATCAGGCTGGCCGTGCCCTCGCCGGTCTTCAGCGCGACATTGCCGGTGAACCCGTCGGTCACGATCACGTCGACCCGGTCGGACGGGATGTCGCCACCCTCGACGAAACCGATGAAATCGAAATTGGCGCTCGGCGCGGCCTGGGTCATCAGGTCGTGCGCCTGTTTCAGCTCGGCGCGGCCCTTGTGTTCCTCGGTGCCGACATTCAGCAGCCCGACCCGCGGCCGGCTCAGCCCCAGCCCGTTGCGCGCATAAGAGCTGCCCATCAGGGCGAATTGCAGCAGGTCGTGCTGGTCGGCCCGGATATCCGCACCCACATCCAGCATCACGTTGAAGCCCTGCGGATTGCGCGAGGGCCAGAGGCAGGCGATGGCGGGGCGGTTGACGCCCTCGATCTTGCGCAGGCGCACCATCGACAGCGCCATCAGCGCACCGGTATTGCCGCAGGACACGACGACAGCGGCCTCGCCGTCGCGCACGGCCTCGATGGCCGACCACATCGACGTGCCCTTGCCGTTGCGCATCACCGAACTGGGCTTGTCCGTCATCGACACGACGCCCGACACGTCGCGGATCTCGCACCGGTCCTCGAGCCGCCGCTTGCGGATCAGCGGTTCCAGCTCGGACCGCGGCCCGTGCAGGATGAAGGCGATGTCAGGATTCTTCTCAGCCGATTCGGCCATGCCCGCGACCACGGCCGCCGGGCCGCGATCGCCGCCCATCGCATCGACCGAGATCACGATCCGGCCTGGGGTCGTTCCGGCGTGGTCCTGTGTCGCCATGGGCGGGCCCTTGCCCGCGCTCAGGCGGCGTCGTCGTCGATGTCGGTCTCGTCGGCGCGGGCCACGACTTCGCGCTCGGCATAGTGGCCGCAGGCACCGCAGACGTGATGCGGGCGCTTCAACTCGCCGCAATTCGGGCACTCGGCCGGGTTGCCCGCGACAAGCGAGTCATGGGCACGGCGCATGTTGCGGCGCGATTTCGTGACTTTGTTCTGAGGGACAGCCATGTCTCAACCTCAATGTTCTGGGGCGCGCATGGCCCGTCATGTTCCGGTTCGCGGCGCTTTACGCCGAAGTGTCCCGCCATGCAAGCCAGCCTGGGCAGGAAGCCGCGGAAAATACGATGAATCGGCAGGAAAGCAAGGGGTGCCGTCAATCTTCGCCGTTTTTCAGCCGCGCCCGGAAATCGGCAAGGCTGGCGAAGGGCTTGACGTCCTCGTCGGCAAGGGGGGCAACCCCCGGCTCGGCATAACTCGCCGCCCCCAGCTCGGCCCCCGGCGCGCGGGGATGGGCGGGCAGGGCGAGCGACAGCGCCTCGACCGCGACCGCGACCAGATCGACGCTGGCGGGCAGGGGGTCGACCGTGTCGTCCTCGGGCATCTCCACCTCGGCGCCCTCGGGCACCGTGGGAGGATTGGCCATCCAGCGCCGCGTGACGGGTTCGTCGATGCGGGTCGTGACCGGTTCCAGCGTCAGGCCGCAGGGCTGTACCACGGTCGCGCCCAGTTCGGCGTCGAGCCGCCAGTCCTGCCGGCCCTCGGGGATCAGGCGGCCGGTGAGGCGGAACTTCCGCAGTGCCAGCAGTTCCAGCGCCCGGGCGATGGCGGCGCGCTCCTCGGCATCGGGTTCCAGCGCCACTTCGCGCGGCTCGCGCACGGCGGTGCCCGTCAGGCGGTGCATCTGTCGGGGTAATTGGGGCCTGTCCGTCATCGCGTGTCCATTCTTGAACCGTACCAAGTCCTTCTGTAATGCCGTCAGGGTGACAAGAGCAGGGGACGGGGTTCACATGGGGCACGCGATGCGCGCTGTAAAGCTGTTGGCCGCCGCGGCCCTGCTGTTCGTCGCCGGTTGCCAGGCCACGTTCCGCGATCACGGCTACATCCCGCCGCCCGAGGATTTGGCCGAGATCGAGGTCGGCCGCGACACCCGCCAGACGCTCGAGGAACGGGTTGGCCCGCCCACGGCGACGGGCGTGCTGTCCGACGGCGGCTGGTATTACGTGAAATCCCGGTTCCGCAACTACGCCTTCCGCGCCCCGCAGGAGATCGACCGCCAGGTGCTGGCCGTGTCCTTCGACAAGGGCGGCGTGGTGCGCAACATCGAACGTTTCGGCCTCGAGAACGGGCGCGTGGTGGTCCTGTCGCGGCGGGTGACCGACAGCAACATACGCGATATCGGCTTCCTGCGGCAGCTCTTCGGCAATCTGGGCCAGATCGCGCCGGAGCAGTTCCTGGAATAGCGGGCGCAGGTCAGGGTCATGGCCGGCGGCACGGGCGGCAGGTACGAACTGCGGCTGATCGAGGGCGGCGGAGACCTGCGCCCCATCCTGGACCTGCGGCGCCGGGCCTTCGGCGCGGCTTTCGGCCCGGCGGCGGCCGCCGTTGCCGGCCGGCGGGACGCGCAGGACCCGCGATGCCGGCATCTGGTGGTTGCGGCGGCCGACGGCACGCCCGTGGCCTGCTGTCGCCTGCGGCTGTACCCCGACATTGCGGCGGCGGATCGCGGATATACGGGCGGCTACTACGACCTGCGCCCGCTTTTCCACCTCGACGCGCCGGCGATGGAGCTGGGGCGTCTGTGCGAGCGGCCGGGCTGGCGCGATCCCGACATCCTGCGCCTGCTATGGGCGGGTATTGCGCGGCTGATCGGCGATGGCGGGGTGCGGCTGGTGATCGGCTGCACGTCGCTTGCCGGCACGGAGCCGGATGCGCATGCCGCCGCGCTGGCAAGGTTGCGGGCGCTGCATCTGGGGCCGCGGAACCTGCGCCCCGCCGCCCGCGCCGCCGAAACCGTGCCGCTTCCGGCCCTGGCCGACCCGGTGGCGCCGGCCGGTTCGCTGCCGCCGCTGCTGCGAAGCTATCTGGCCCTTGGCGGTTGGGTGTCGGACCACGCCGTCATCGACCGCGCCATGGGGACGCTGCATGTCTTCACCGCACTCGACGTGAGGTCGGTGCCGCCGGGGCGGGCGCGTCTGTTGCGCGTGCTGGCGCAGCGGGTGCGCCTGTCCGCGGAATCCGGCCGGGACGGGGCTGTTGACGGCGCGACCGGGGCGGATTAGCTCGGCGCATCATGGCGCGCGCACCCCTTCTCCAGCTCTCCGACATCTCGCTGACCTTCGGCGGCAATCCGGTTTTCGCCGGGCTCGACGCGATCGTGCATGACGGCGACCGGGTGGCCCTGGTGGGGCGCAACGGGTCTGGCAAGTCGACGCTGATGAAGGTGATGGCCGGTCTGGTCGAGGCCGATACCGGCAGCCGGATCATCCCGCCCGGCGTCACCGTGGGCTACATGGAGCAGTCGCCGACGATGGAGGGTTTCGCCACGTTGGGCGACTATGCCGCCTCGGGGCTGGCCGTGGGCGAGGAATACCGGGTCGACATGGCGGGCGAGGGGCTGGATTTCGATCCCGCGCAGGAGGTGGGCAAGGCCTCGGGCGGCGAAAGGCGGCGCGCGGCGCTGGCCAAGCTTCTGGCCGAGGCGCCGGAACTGATGCTTCTGGACGAGCCGACGAACCATCTTGACATCCGCGCCATCGCCTGGCTCGAGGCGCAGCTGCGCCAGACGCGGGCTGCCTTCGTCCTCATCAGTCACGACCGTGCCTTCCTTCGCGACCTGACCCGCGCGACGCTGTGGATCGACCGCGGCGCCGTGCGCCGGGCCGAGCAGGGCTTCGAACATTTCGAGGCCTGGCGCGACAAGGTCTGGGACGAGGAGGACAGCGCCCGGCACAAGCTCGACCGCAAGATCAAGGCCGAGGCCCGGTGGGCGGTCGAGGGGATCAGCGCCCGGCGCAAGCGCAACCAGGGCCGGGTCAGGGCGCTGCAGCAGTTGCGGGCCGACCGGGCGGCGATGATCCGGCGCCAGGGTGCGGCGGACATGGCGCTGGATGCCGGTCCCAAAAGCGGCAAGCGCGTGATCGAGGCGCGCGGCATCGCCAAGTCCTATGGCGGGCGGGCGATCCTCGCCCCGTTCGACATCCGCGTGCAGCGGGGCGACCGGGTGGCCTTTGTCGGTCCGAATGGCGTGGGCAAGACCACGTTGCTGAAGATGCTGACCGGCGAGGTGGCGCCCGATACCGGCGAGGTGATCCTGGGCACCAACCTCGAGATGGCCGTCTTCGACCAGAACCGCGCGCAGCTCGACCCCGACATGACGCTGTGGGAAAGCCTGACCGGCGACCGCGAGATGCGCGTCTCGGGGCAGGCGGATCAGGTCATGGTACGCGGCCAGCCGCGGCACGTGGTGGGTTATCTGAAGGACTTCCTGTTCTCCGAGGCCCAGGCCCGGGCGCCGGTCCGATCGCTTTCGGGGGGCGAGACGGCGCGGCTGCTGCTGGCCCGGATCATGGCGCGGCAGTCGAACCTGCTGGTCCTGGACGAACCGACCAACGATCTGGATCTCGAGACGCTGGATCTGCTCCAGGAATTGCTGGACGATTACGACGGGACGGTGCTGCTGGTCAGCCACGACCGCGATTTTCTGGACCGGGTCGCCACCACGACGGTGGCGATGGAGGGCGACGGCCGGGCGACGGCCTATGCCGGCGGATGGTCGGATTACGTGGCGCAGCGCGGTGGCAGCTTCGCCGATGCGGCCGGGCTGTCGGGACAGACGGCGCCGTCGCGCCGCACCCCGCCCGCGCCCAAGCCCGCCGCCGCCCCGGCCGCGCCCGGCCTGTCCTTTACCGAGACGCACCGGCTGAAGGCGCTGCCGGCCGAGATGGCGCGGCTGGAAGCCGAGATCGCCAAGCTGGAAGGGCTGCTGTCGGATGCCGACCTGTTCACGCGCGAACCGGTGAAGTTCCGAAAGGCGACCGAGGCGCTGGCCGCGCGGCAATCCGCGCTGGCCGCGGCCGAGGACGAGTGGCTGACGCTGGAGGAAAAGGCCGAAGGGCAGGGCGCCTAGACCGCCCAGCCATCGCGCGACAGCCAGTCCATCACCGCCGGACGCACCGATTGCGCGCCCGACTGGCGGGCCTCGTCGATGACGGCGCGCACCCGTTGCAGATCGACCCGGCGGATCAGGTGCTTGACCGGCCCGATCGAGGCGGGACGCATGGACAGGGCCCGCAGCCCGAGCGCGGCGAAGCACATCGCCTCGATCGGGCGGCCGGCATCCTCGCCGCAGAAGCTGACGGGCGTGCCGCTGGTCTCGCAGCGTCGCACGATCTGTTCGATCAGGTTCAGGAAGCTGACATTCAGCGTGTCGTAGCGCCGGCGCACGCGCTCGTTCTCGCGGTCCGCGGCGAAGAAGAACTGCTTCAGGTCGTTGCCGCCGATCGAGATGAAATCCGCCAGATCGAAGAACTGCCGCGGCGCAAAGGCCAGGCTGGGCGTCTCGAGCATGGCGCCGATCCGAAGCTCCGACGGGACCGGACGGCCGAGGGCGCGCTCGCGCTCCATTTCGCGCAGCATGTGCTGCCGCGCCTCGATGAATTCCTCGAACTGCGCGATGAAGGGGAACATGACGGTCAGCGGCCCGCCATCGGCCGCCCGGATCAGCGCCTGAAGCTGCATGCGCATCACGCCGGGCTTGTCCAGGCCGACCCGGATCGCGCGCCAGCCGAGCGCCGGGTTCGGCTCGTCCTCGCGCTTCATGTAGGGCAGCACCTTGTCCGAGCCGATATCGAGGGTGCGGAACACCACCGGCTTGCCCCCGGCGGCGTTGAGCACCCGGGCATAGAGCGCGGCAAGCTGGCCCCGCCGCGGCACCTTGTTGCGGGTCAGGAACTGCAATTCCGTCCGGAACAGGCCGACCCCCTCGGCGCCCGATCCGTGCAGCGAGGGCAGGTCGGCCATCAGCCCCGCATTCATCATCAGCGACACGGTCGTGCCGCACAGCGCGGTGGCGGGCAGGTCGCGCAGGTCGGCATACCGCTCCTGCGCCTTGGCCTGCATGGCGATCTTGTCGCGAAAGGCCGCCGCCACGCTTTCCTCGGGGCGCAGATGCACGATGCCCTGTTCGCCGTCCACCACGACCGGATCGCCGTTCAGCGCCTCGGTGGTGATATTGTCGACATGGACGACCAGCGGAATGGCCAGCGCCCGCGCCACGATGGCCGCATGGCTGCCGACCGAGCCCTGCTCCAGCACGACGCCCTTCAGCTTCCGCCCGTAATCCAGCAGGTCGCCCGGCCCGATATTGCGCGCCAGCAGGATCGGGTTCGGCGGCATCTCCGCCCCGGTCTCCTGCCCCTGTCCCGTCAGGATCCGCAACAGCCGGTTCGACAGGTCATCAAGATCCTGCAACCGCTCGCGAAGATAGGCGTCGGGAACCGATTGCAGCCGCGCCCGGGCCACGGACTGCTCCTTCTCCACGGCGGCCTCGGCGGTCAGGCCCCGGCTGATATCCTCTTCCATCCGCTTTCGCCAACTTCGCGAATTGGCGAACATGCGGTAGGTTTCCAGAACGTCCCGATGCTCTCCCTCAACCAGCGACGGGTCGGACAGCATGTCGTCGACGGACAGGCGCAGCGCGTCGACCGCCTCGGTCAGGCGGGCCAGTTCGCGGTCGGGGTCGTCGGCGATCGGGTTGGTGACGACCACGCGCGGGTCGTGCAGCCAGACATGCCCCTCGGCCGTGCCCTCCTGCGCGACCGTGCCCCGGAACACCACCGGGTGCTGGTGGCGCGCCGAGAGCGCCGCCCCCTCGCCGACGAACGCGCCCAGCTCGGTCATCTCGGCCAGAACCATGGCCACGACTTCCAGGGCATAGACCTCGTCGTCGGTATATTGGCGCGCTTCCTTCGACTGGACGACCAGCACCCCCAACCGTTCGCCCAGGCGCTGGATCGGGACGCCGAGGAGCGACGAGTAAATCTCTTCGCCCGTCTCGGGCATGTAGCGAAAGCCCTGTTCCTGCGGGGCGTTGGCAGCGTTGATGGGGCGGCCGAGCCGGGCGACGCGGCCGACCAGCCCTTCGCCGATGCGCATCCGTGTCTGGTGCACGGCCTCTTTCTTCAGGCCCTCGGTGGCGCAGAGTTCCAGCGTGTCGGCATCGCGGAACAGGTAGATCGAGCAGACTTCGGTCCGCATGGAATCCGCGATCAGATGCGTGATCCGGTCCAGCCGGGCCTGACCTGCGCCTTCCTCGGCAAGGGCCTCGCGCAGGCGGCCAAGCAGCTTGCGGCTTTCGCTTTCGGTGCTTTGGGGCATGGTCCCTTTCCGGGGCCGGGGGTCTTCAGGCAGCCTTCTCGAGTTCGAAGGCATCATGCAGCGCCTGCACCGCCAGTTCCATGTATTTCCGGTCGATCAATACCGAAATCTTGATCTCGGAGGTTGTGATGACCTTGATGTTGATGTTCTCGTCGCGCAGCGCGCGGAACATCTTGGCGGCGACCCCGGCATGGGACCGCATGCCGATCCCGACGACCGACACCTTCGAGACCTCTGTATCGGCCACCAGGTCGTGAAAGTTGATCTCGCCGCGTTCGCGCGCATCGGTCATGGCGCGTTCGGCCCGCTTCACCTGATCGACCGGGCACGAGAAGGTCATGTCGGTGCGCCCCTCCTCGCTGATGTTCTGGACGATCATGTCCACGTTCACCCCGGCCTCGGACAGGGGTCCGAAGATCGCTGCGGCGATCCCGGGCCGGTCGGCGACCGAGATCAGCGTCATCTTGGCCTCGTCGCGGCTATAGGCGACCCCGGCAACCACGTTCGATTCCATGATTTCCTCCTCATCGCAGACCAGCGTGCCCGCATTGTCGCTTTCGCCCTCGAACGAGGACAGCACCCGCAGCTTGACCTTGTAGCGCATCGCCAGCTCGACCGATCGGGTCTGAAGCACCTTCGCGCCCAGGCTCGCCAGTTCCAGCATCTCCTCGTAGGCGATCTTGTCCAGCTTGCGCGCCTTCGAACTGATCCGCGGATCGGTGGTATAGACGCCGTCGACATCGGTGTAGATGTCGCAGCGCTCGGCGCCGAAGGCGGCGGCGAAGGCCACCGCCGTGGTATCGGACCCGCCGCGCCCGAGCGTGGTGATGCGCCCTTCGGAACTGACACCCTGAAAGCCCGCGACCACGGCCACCTTCATTCCGGCGGCGAAGCGGGCATTCATGTTCTCGGTCGGAATTTCCTCGATCCGGGCAGCGCCATGGGCGCTCGAGGTCTTCAGGGGCACCTGCCAGCCCTGCCAGGACCGGGCCGGCACGTCCATCTCCTGCAGGGTCAGGGCCATCAGGCCGGCGGTCACGTTCTCGCCGGAACTGACCACCGCGTCGTATTCGCGCGCATCGAAGAAGGGCGAGGTCTCGTTGACCCAGCCCACGAGCTCGTTCGTCTTGCCGGCCATCGCGCTGACGATCACGATGACGTCGTAGCCATTCGCCACTTCGCGGCCCACGCGCTTGGCGGCGCGGCGGATACGGTCCAGCGTGGCAACCGAGGTGCCGCCGAATTTCATCACGAGAAGCGGCATCGTTCCTTCAGGCCCCGCATTTTCCCTGCGCCGCTCTCCTAGAAGAAGAGAGGGGCACCCGCAAGGGCGGGAGGGGCGGAACGGCACGACCCGGGCCGCCGCGGCGGCGACGGGTCGGCGCGCGATCAGTTGCTCTTGTTGGCGGGGCGGAAGGGCAGCGGGGCCACCGGGACGCCGTCCTCGATCAGGCGGCGCGCATCCTCGGCCTTGGCCTCGCCATAGATCGACCGTTCGGGCGCATCGCCTTCGTGGATGGCGCGGGCCTCGGCGGCAAAGCTCAGACCGACATATTCGCTCTCGGCCTCGACCTTGCGGCGGAGCGCGGCCAGCTTCCGTTCCGCCTCGGATGCCGGTTCGCCAAGGGGGGCGGCGGACCGCTGCCGGGCGGGGCGCACCTCGGGCGCCATCAGCGCCTTGTCGATCTCGGCCGAGCCGCAGGACGGGCACAGGACATGCCCGGCCCCCCGCAGCTTGTCGTAGGCGGCGGCCGACTGGAACCAGCTGTCGAAGGCGTGCCCTTCGGGACATTTCAAGGCGTAGCGGATCATCGGCGTGACAGGCTCGGAACTTGCATGTTCAGACAACGGATATGGGCGATAGCGGTCGCGGGATCAACGTGCGGTGCGTCCCGGCCCGGCCGTTCCGGCATGTCAGCCGGGCAGGGCGTCCGGGTCGAACTCGCGGATCAGCGCCTGCAATTCCGGCTCCTGCACCTGAGCGGCGGCCTTCTTGCGGGTGAACCACTTGCGCTTGCGCTGGCCGCGTTCGGGCCAGTCCTCATGCACCTTGCGCACCTTCAGCGGGAACAGTGCGATCACGCAGGGCTGGCTCTCGGGCTGGTCGATATCCTTGATGTAAGGGTAAAGACCCAGGCAGACATCGCGTGCCTCGCCCTCGACCCCGGCCTCTTCCAGCGCCTCGCGCGCGGCGGCCTCGACCGGGCTGCGGCCGGGCAGGGGCCACCCCTTGGGCGGGACCCACCGGCCGCTGCTGCGGGTGGTGACCAGAAGCACCTCGATCCCGCCCTTGCGGCGACGCCAGCAGAGCGCGCCGAACTGGCTGCGGATATCCGATTGCTCGGACAGGTCCGACTGCCCGCGCAGCCGGTGCGGATCGAGGGTCATCTGCTGTGCCATCCTGCATCCGGCTTCGGGCCGGCATCCTTCTTTTCCCGTCAGGGTATCACGTGCCGCGCAGCATGCAATCGCACTGTTTGACGCGGGGTTTCCGCAGCTTACCCTGTGCCCCATGTCCCGCCCCCAGCCCCGCCTGCTTGCCTCTGCCGCCGCTCCGGTTCCGCCGAGACCGGGGCCCCGGTTCATCGGGTCCGAGGTCTATCGCGGTTCGAGCTACGGAGCGCATCATCCGCTGCGGGTGGCGCGGGTGACGACGGTGATGGACGTGGCCGCCGCAATGGGCTGGTTCGCGCCGGGGCAGTTCCTGCGCAGCCCCCGGGCGCGCCCGGCCGCGCTGGCCCTGTGGCACGATCCCGGCTACATCGCCGCGCTGGAGCGGGCGGAGCGCGAGGGAAGCGTCACGCCCGCCACCCGGCGCCGATACAATATCGGCACGGTGTCGAACCCGGTCTTCCCCGAGATGTTTCGCCGTCCCGCCACCGCCGCCGGGGCGTCGCTCTGGGCCGGGCAGTTGCTGCGCGACGGCGGCATCGTCCATTCTCCGGGCGGCGGGACCCATCACGGAATGCCGGATCGGGCCAACGGCTTTTGCTACTTCAACGACCCGGTGCTGGCGATCCTGTCGCTGCGCCGCGCCGGCGCGGATCGCGTGGCCTATGTCGATATCGACGCCCACCACCCCGACGGCGTCGAACATGCCTTTGCCGGCGATGGCGATGTGCTGATGGTCTCGACCCACGAGGAACGGCGCTGGCCTTTCACCGGGGCGCTGGAAGATGCGGGTCTGGGCAACGTCTTCAACCTGCCCGTCCCCGCGGGGTTCAACGATACCGAGATGGAGGCCGCGCTTCACGAGCTGATCCTGCCGCGCGTCGCCCGGTTCCGGCCCGACGCGATCGTGCTGCAATGCGGGGCCGACGCGGTCGAGGAGGACCCGCTGTCGCGCCTGGCCCTGTCGAACAACGCGCACAGGGCGGTTCTGGCGGCGCTGCGGCCCATGGCGCCGCGGCTGCTGGTGCTGGGCGGGGGCGGCTACAACCCGTGGTCGGTGGGGCGGCTGTGGTCGGCGATCTGGGCCGACATCGCCGGGCATGCGATCCCCGACCGACTGCCCCCGGCGGCCGAGGCGGTGCTGCGGGGCCTTGTCTGGACCGGCCATTCCCGCGCCAAGTCCCCGCCCGAGCACTGGTTCACCACGTTGGCGGATGCGCCGCGCCCGGGACCGCTGCGGCCGGCCTTGCGCGACCGGCTGGCACGGCTGGTGCGGCGATGATCCGCTGTTTCGTCGCCCTGCCGCTGCCCGAGGGCACCCGCGCCCGGCTGGAGGCGCTGCAATACATGCTGCCGCTGGCCCATCGGGTGCCGTCCGGGAACATGCATGTCACGCTGGCATTCCTGGGCACTCTGGACGACGCCACGCTGGAGGCGGTGCATGAGGAACTGTCGGCGATCCGCTCGCCCGCCTTCGACATCCGTCTGGACGGGATCGGCAGCTTCGGGGGGCAGGCGCCCCGGGTGATCCATGTGCCGGTGAGGCCCACGCCGCCGCTGACCGACCTGCAGGCCGCCGTCGCGCGGGCGGTGCGCCGGGCGGGGGCCGATCCGGGCGCCCGGCGCTATGTGCCGCATGTCACCCTGTCGCGCGCCCGGCCGCGCGGGGCCGAGCTGATGCGGCTGGAACATGCCGTGGCCGGTCTGGCCGGGTTTCGCGACGGGCCGGTGCCGGTGCGGGGCTTTGCGCTCTACCGCTCGGATCTGGGCAAGGGGGCGCCGCGCTACACGCCCCTGGCCGAGTATCCGTTGGCCGAGACGTAGCCGGGCGGAGGCGGCGCCAGCGACAACAGCGCGCGGGCGGTGCGCGCCGCGCTGCCGCGATGCCGCTCGCCCAGTCCGGCGGTCGCGGCCCGGAATCTTGCCAGCTCCGCCGGATCGGAAAGCAGCGCGGACAGCCCGGCGCCCAGTTCGTCGGCATCGCGGCAGACCAGCATCGCGCCCGCGGCCCGCGCCTCGTCGGCCGGGGCGGGAATGCGCCAGACGCTCGGCCCGGTCAGGACCGGCACTCCCTGGGCCAGCGGCTCGGTCACGTTGTGCCCGCCCCGGTCGGTCAGGGTGCCGCCGACGACGGCGAGATCGGCCAGCGCGTAGAAGAAATCCATCTCGCCCAGGCTGTCGCCGACCAGGATCTCGGCGTCGATGGGCCCCGCCGCGGCCAGGTCGGGCGCCAGCGCCCGGCTGCGCCGCGCGACGGTAAAGCCCGCTTCGGCCAGCGCCGCGGGCAGGGGGCCGAAACGCTGCGGGCTGCGCGGCACCCAGATCACCGGCGGAAGCGCGGGCAGGTCGCGGCGCAGCCGGTGCAGGATCGCGATCAGCGGCGTCTCTTCGAGTTCGTGGGAGGACGCGATCAGCAGGACAGGCCCGGGCCGGAGATCGGGACGCAGCCGCCCCGCCGCCGCGATCTGCGCCGGATCGAGCGGGATGTCGAACCGCATCTCGCCCACATCGCGGATGCGCGCGGGATCGATGCCGGCCCGCCGGTAGCGTCCGGCATGGGCCTGCGACTTGGTGGTCACGAGGGTCAGGCCCTGCCAGAAGAACAGGCGCAGCCGGCCCCACCACCGCGACAGGTCGCGCTCCAGCGCCCGCTCGGACAGGTTGGCATTGACCTTGGCCACGGGTATGCCGCGCGCCGCGCAGGCGGCGATGGCGGCGGGCCAGGTCTCGCTGTCGACCGTGACGGCGAGGCGCGGACGGGTGCGTCGCAGGAACCGCGCCACCGCCCACCACAGATCCACCGTCTGATAGAGCTGCACCACCCGGCCCGCCGCGATCTCGGCCCCGAATTGCCGCCGGCCCTCGGCCAGCCCGGCGGGCGAGGTATGGGTCAGCACGATCCGCTCGCCTGCGTCCAGAAGCCCGCGCAGCAACGGGGCGGCGGCCCGCATCTCGCCCAGTGACGCCGCGTGCAGCCAGATCGCGCCCGGCGTCAGGCGCGGGACCCGGCCGAACCGCTGGCCCAGCCCGGCGGCATAGAGCGGCTCGCGCCGCCGCCGCGCCAGGATGCGCAGCAGGAACAGGACGATCACCGGATGCAGCAGGGCCTGGTAGAGGACGAATCCCGCCCGGCGGGCCGGGGTCCAGGCCAGCCGCGCGGGCGGCACGGTGTCGGTCGGCATCGGCATCGCCAGCGGTCTGGCCTTTCCTCCGGGGGCGCCGCCCGTCTTCGTTCGGCGGCCTGCTTCTGCACCGGTCAATCGCGCGAACCCGGCGCCGGGGCAAGGGGCGGGTCAGCCGGTCGCGCGGCGCCACAGGCGCCGCCGCGCCCATTTCTCGACCTCCAGAACCAGCAGAAGCGCCGCACCCAGCCCCAGGATCGCGACCCCGTCGGCGATGGCAACGGGCCGTGTGTCGAACACCGCCTGCATGACGGGCGCATAGGTGAACAGCGCCTGCAGCGCGACGGCCGTTCCGACCCCCAGCAACACGGCCGGCGTGCCGACCACCCCCGTCCAGCTCAGCGAAGTCAGGTGCAGATAGCGCACCGAGAAGAGGTAGAAGATCTCCATCACGACGATCAGGTTGACCGTAAGGGTGCGGGCATAGGCGATCCCGTCGCCCCGGCCCGTGGACCAGAAGAAGACCGTGAAGACGGCCACAGCCACCAGCACCGAGACAAGGAGGATGCGCCACACCATCTCGGCGTCCAGGAGTGCGGCGTCGGGGCGCCGGGGGCGGCGCTCCATGACCGTGGGTTCCGCCGGCTCGAAGGCCAGCGTCAGGCCGAGCGCCACCGCCGTCACCATGTTGATCCACAATATCTGGATGGCCGAGACCGGTACCGCCCAGCCCAGAAGGATCGCGCCGAGGATGATCAGCGATTCACCGCCATTGGTCGGGAGCGTCCAGGCGATGACCTTGCGGATATTGTCGTAGATCGTGCGCCCCTCGCGCACCGCCGCCACGATCGAGGCGAAATTGTCGTCGGCCAGCACCATGCGCGCCGCCTCCTTGGCGGCTTCGGTGCCCTTGATGCCCATGGCGATGCCCACATCGGCGCGCTTGAGCGCGGGGGCGTCGTTCACCCCGTCGCCGGTCATCGCCACCACCGCACCGCGGGCCTGAAGCGCCTCGACCAGGCGCAGCTTGTGCTCGGGGGCGGCTCTGGCGAAGATCGCGACCTCGGCCGCGCGGCGGCGCAGCAGCGCGTCATCCATCGCGGCGAGCTGATCGCCGGTCAGCGCACCGTTCGGCGCGCGCAGCCCGAGCTGCGCGGCCACCGCAAGGGCCGTGTCAGCGTGATCGCCGGTGATCATCTTGACGTCGATTCCGGCCTGCCGGGCCGCGGCGACGGCGGCGACGGCCTCGGGGCGCGGCGGGTCGATGAACCCGGCGATGCCCAGAAGGGTGAAGCCCGCCCGCATGTCCTCCATCCCGAGGGTCGTCTGCGGGCCGGCATCCCGCGCCGCGAAGGCAAGCACGCGCTGCCCCTGGCGCGCCAGATCCGCGATCCGTCCGGACCAGAGCTGCCGGTCCATCGGCTCGGACCCGCCGGTATCGCCGATCTGACGGTCGCAGATGTCGAGGACATGATCCGGCGCGCCCTTGACGTGGATTCCGTTGCCGTCGCCGGCCGCAGCATCGAGCGTGGCCATGAACCGGTGCGCGGCGTCGAAGGGGATCTCGTCCAGGCGGCGATGGGCGGCGCGTTCGGCGGCCGGATCCAGCCCGACCTTGTGCGCCAGCGCCAGCAGGGCGCCTTCCATGGGGTCCCCGGCGACGGCCCAGTCGTCGCCATCGCGGTGCAGCTGCGCGTCGTTGCACAGCACAGCCGCCCGTGCCAGGCGGTGCAGCGGCCCCGACGCCGCGGCGGGCACGGCCGCGTCCCCGCTCAGCACCTCGCCCTCCGGCGCATAGCCCTCGCCCGCGATGCGGTACGGCGAGGCGCGATCGCCCGTGACGACGCTGCGCACGACCATCTCGTTGCGGGTCAGGGTGCCGGTCTTGTCGGTGCAGATGACCGAGACCGCGCCGAGGGTCTCGACCGCGGGCAGCTTGCGGATGATGGCGTGTCGCCCGGCCATGCGCTGCACGCCCAGGGCCAGCGTTATCGTCAGCACGGCGGGCAGCCCCTCGGGGATCGCGGCGACGGCCATGCCCACCATGACCAGGAACGCCTCTTGCGGCGCGTAATCCCGGACCAGCACGGCGAAGGCGAAGACGGCGCCGGCCGAGGCGAGGATCACCAGGGTCAGCCAGCGGGCGAACCGGTCGATCTGGCGCAGAAGCGGCGTGGTCAGTTGCTCGATCCCGCCCAGCATGGCGCCGATGCGGCCGATCTCGGCCGCGGATCCCGTCGCCACCACCACGCCCATGCCCCGGCCCGCCGCCACGAGGGTGCCGGAATAGGCCATCGAGGCGCGATCGCCGAGCGGCGCGTCCGGGGCGGTCGGGGCGGGATCCTTGACGACCGGTTCGGATTCGCCGGTCAGCGCCGCCTCCTGGATGCGCAGGCCGCGCGTCTCGATCAGGCGCAGATCCGCGGCAACCCTGTCACCCGCCTCGACCAGCACGATGTCGCCCGGAACCAGATCCGCCGCGGCGATCTCGACCCGCGCCCCGTCGCGCATCGCCGAGGCGCGGGCCGACAGCATCGACCGGACGGCGGCCAGCGATTGCTCGGCCCGACCTTCCTGCCAGAACCCGATCAGGGCGTTGAGCACCACCACCGCGAAGATCACGCCCGCATCGGTCCAGTGGCCCAACAGCGCGGTGATCGCCGCCGAGGCGATCAGCACGTAGATCAGCAGGTTGTCGAACTGGCCGAGAAGCCGCGCCAGCCACCCCTGGCGCGGTTGCTCGGGCAGGGCGTTCGGCCCGAACCGCGCCAGGCGCCGCGCTGCTTCGGCCGAGGTCAGGCCGCCGCGGCTTGCTTCGATGCGGGCAAGCGTCGCATCGGCGTCATGCGCGTGCCAGGGCAGGTCTTCCTGCACGGGTCCCGCCGGATCCGGCGCGGGTGCCGGAGACGGGCGGGACGATGGGAAGGCGCGTTTCGCCATTCTTCGATACTCCCCCGCCCGCGGCCCGGTGCTCTGCAACTTGCGGCGCCCGGCCGTCCGGGGCGGAGTGTCGAATCTGCGCGAGATCCGGAGGGTCGGTCAAGAAACGTCGCGGCCTGACCGCGCGGCGTGGCCCCGCGGCCGGACCCCGCGGCCGATCGGCCACGGACGCCGGCGGCATGCGCCCGCTCCCGTTGCGCCTGTCCCCACGGTCAGGCCGGCAGGGTCCGAACCTCGAGCAAGGCGCAGCGGCGATCCTCGGTCACGGCCGCCAGGGCGGCTTCGATCGCCTCGGGCACCTCGTCCGCCCGTTCGATGCGGCGCGTCCAGGCACGGCTGGCCTGGGCCGTCCGCAGGAAATCCGGCGTGGGTTTCAGCGCAGTCAGCGGCATGCGGTTGGCGCGGGCGGCATGTCCGTCGGGATAGAGCCCGGTGACCGAGGCCCGCACCGCCCCCCATTCCTCGTTGTTCAGCACCACGACCAGAACCGGCAGATCCATCGCCTCGGCGATCTGGTGGCAGACGGTGGGGTTGGCGAACATGTAGCTGCCATCGCCCATCGTCGCCACGCAGATGCGCCCGGGTTCGGCAAGCTGCGCGCCCAGAGCGGCGGGAAAGGACCAGCCCAGGCCGCCGGAATGCGGCTCCTGGAACCACGTGCGGTGGTCGCGCCGCGACAGCATCCCCAGCATCGTGCCCAGCTCCGAGAAGACCGACGCCTCGCGCCCCTCCAGCGCGCGGCCAAGGCACAGGCTGAACCATTCCTTGGTGATCCCTTGCGCGTTGCGCGCGGCCGCCTGCCAGCGCATGCCGCGCCGGGTGCCATCGGCGGCATCCGCGATCTCGCGCCGGCGGACGGCGAGCTTCTGGGCATTGCGGGGCAGGGGATCCATCGCCCGGATCAGGGCGGGCAGGGCCAGCCGCGTCTCGCCCGCGATGGAAAGGTCCGACCTGAAATTGCGCACCGGCGTCCGGCTGAACAGCGGGTCGGGGCCCATATGCACGATGCGCGCATCGGGATCGACCGGGTGCTCGTCGGGCCACCAGGGCGCCAGCGAGTCGATCACCAGGACCGCATCGGCCTGTTTCAGCCAGGGGCCGGGATTGGGGCCGACATGGCAGGGATGTTCTGTCGAGATCGCCAGATGCGTGGCCCACCAGGACGACACCGCGATACCCCATTCCTGCGCCCAGTCGGCGAAGGCCCGGAAGCTGTCGGCATCGCCCGCGCCGCGCTGCGCGATCACCAGGGGATGCTCGGCCCCGGCCAGCCAGCGCGCGGCCGTGGCGATATCGGCGGGGTTCGGCGCGCCCTCGACCGGGCGCATCGACGGCGCCGCGGCCAGATCGTCGTCGAACGTCTCGCACAGGATCTCGCGCGGGAGAGACAGATAGACCGGTCCCTTGGGCGTGGAATTGGCGACGGCATGGGCACGGTCCAGCAGCCCGACGATCTGGTCGGGAAACTTCAGCTCGTAATCCCATTTGCAGGCTTCGCGCACCAGCGCGGTCTGATCACGCATCTCCTGCCCCCAGGCGATGGGCACGGTGCGGGTGCCGAACCGGTCGCGCTCGGTCACCGGGGTGCGGCCGGACATCAGGATCATCGGCACATGTTCGCAGGCGGCGTTGATCGCGCCGGTCGCGCCGTTCGACAGGCCGACATTGGTGTGCAGCATCACTGCCTGGGCGCGGCCCGTCATCAGATAATAGCCGTGGGCCATCCCCATGGCCGCATGTTCGTGCGGGATCACCACCGCCTGCGGCAGGGGGGTGCCGTTCGCCGCCGCCTCGGCCAGCCCTTCGATGATCGGCGGAAAGTCGGTGCCCGAATTCGCGAAGACGTAATCGACGCCGAGCGCCCGGAGCCGGGCGAAGATCGCGCCGCCGGCGGTTGTCCGTCCCGCCGGGGCGGGCTGGCCCTCGCTTGTGTCCTTCACGCCGGTCTCCTCTGCTCGTTGCATACCGGCACCCGTCGTGGCGCCGCAATCGCCCCGACCCGCATGATACGCGCTTTGCCCCGCAGCGCCAGCCGGGGATGCCTGTGGCGGCCGAACTTCCCGCTTGCGGCGGCCCGGGGAATGCGGGACGCTTTCACCGGAAATGTATACACCGCCAGCGGTAGGGGAGAGAGACATGGACATCGAGCTTCTGATCGGCGGGCGCAAGATCGCCGCCACCGGCAAGGCCACGTTCGAGCGGCGCGACCCCGTCACCGGCCAGGTCGCCACCCGTGCCCCCGCGGCCAGGGCGGCCGATGTGGATGCCGCGGTCGAGGCGGCCGCCGCCGCCTTTCCGTCCTGGGCGCAGGAAAGCCCGTCGAAGCGCCGCGCGATCCTGAACAAGGCCGCCGATCTGATCGAGGAAAGGACGCCGCAATTCATCGAGGTCGGCATCGCCGAGACCGGCGCCACCGGGCCCTGGCTCGGCTTCAACTGTCATTTCGCCGCCCTGATCCTGCGCGAGGCCGCGGCCGCCACGACCCAGATCAAGGGCGAGGTCGTGCCGTCGGACAAGCCGGGCAACCTGGCCATGGCGTTCCGGCAGCCGGTCGGGGTCCTGGTCGGGATGGCGCCGTGGAACGCCCCGGTGATCCTGGGCACCCGGGCCGTGGCCATGCCCATCGCCTGCGGGAACACGGTGGTGCTCAAGGCCTCGGAGATGTGCCCGCGGCTGCATCTGATGATCGGCGAATGCCTGGAAGAGGCGGGATTGCCCAAGGGGGTGATCAACGTGGTGACCCATGCGGCCGAGGACGCGCCCGAAGTGGTCACGCGGCTGATCGACCATCCGAAGGTCAGGCGGATCAACTTCACCGGATCGACCCGCGTTGGCCGGATCGTGGCCGAGACCGCGGCCAGGCACCTCAAGCCCGTCCTGCTGGAACTGGGCGGCAAGGCGCCCTTGGTGGTCCTGGACGATGCCGATATCGATGCGGCGGTCAATGCGGCGGCCTTTGGCGCCTTCATGAACCAGGGACAGATCTGCATGTCGACCGAGCGGATCATCGTGGACCAGAAGATCGCCGACGATTTCGCCCGCAAATTCGCCGAGAAGGCGGCGAAGCTGCCCCATGGCGATCCGCGGGGGCAGGTGGTTCTGGGCTCGGTCATCGACCGCGCCACCATCGACCGGGTCGATGCGCTGATCGACGACGCGCTGGACAAGGGCGCGGAACTGGTGACCGGCGGCGCCGAGGAGGGCACGATCATGCCCGCCACCATCGTCGACAAGGTCACGCCCGAAATGAAGCTGTTCCGCGACGAAAGCTTCGGGCCGGTGGTCTGCGTGGTGCGGGCGCGCGACGCGGAACACGCCATCGAACTGGCCAACGACACCGAATACGGGCTCTCGGCCTCGGTCTTCGGCGGCGATGTGCGCCGGGCGATGGATGTGGCCAGGCGTATCGAAAGCGGCATCTGCCATATCAACGGCCCGACCGTGCATGACGAGCCGCAGATGCCCTTCGGCGGGGTCAAGGCCAGCGGCTACGGCCGGTTCGGCGGGAATGCCGGGATCGACGCATTCACCGAACTGCGCTGGATCACCATCGAGGATCCGAAGCAACATTACCCGTTCTGAACTCCGGCATCCCGCGCCGCCTAGGGGCGCGGGATGCCGCCGCCAGGCGCGCCAGCGCGCAGCCCCTGTGCGGTCGCCGCAGCGGCGCCCCCCTTTTTGCGGGCGGGGCAGATCCTTATCTCGGCTCTTCGTTAAGAAGGAGACCGAGATGTCCGACCTGTTCGATCCGCTTCCCCTGGGCGATGTGACCCTGAAGCACCGCGTCGTCATGGCGCCGCTGACCCGGCTGCGCAGCCGGCAGCCCGGAGACGTGCCGCAACCGATGAACGCGACCTATTACGGACAGAGGGCCAGCGATGGCGGCCTGCTGATCACCGAGGCCACCAACATCTCCGAACAGTCGCGCGGCTATCCCGGCGCCCCCGGCATCCACAGCGCCGAGCAGGTGCAGGGCTGGCGCGCCGTCACCGACGCGGTGCACGACAAGGGCGGGTTCATCTTCTCGCAGATCTGGCATACCGGGCGCGTCTCGCACAGCTCGATGCAGCCCGACGGGCAGGCGCCGCTGGCGCCGTCGGCGGTGGCGGCCGAGGGCCAGCACATGACGGCCACCGGCACGCCGACGCCGTTCGAGACCCCGCGCGCGCTGACGGTCCCGCAGATCGATGCCATCGTCGAGGATTTCCGCAAGGCCGCCGAGAATGCGCGGGCGGCGGGGTTCGACGGGGTCGAGGTGCATGGCGCGAACGGCTATCTGATCGACCAGTTCCTGCAGGACCATACCAACCGGCGCGACGACGAATACGGCGGCTCGATCGAGAACCGCATGCGGTTCCTGCTGCGGGCCGTCGACGCGGCGGTCGAGGTGCTGGGCGCCGGGCGGGTCGGCGTGCGCATCGCGCCCTGGGGCCGGTCGAACGACATCCGCGACAGCGATCCGCAGGCGCTGTTCTCGCATGTCGCGCGCGAGTTGGGGCGGCGCAAGCTGGCCTATCTGCACGTGGTCGAACCGCGGGCCGACCAGACCAGCGACGTGAACGCGCTGGACCCGAACGCGCCCGATGCCTCGTCGCGCTTCAAGGACGATTTCGGGGGGGCGGTCATCGCGGCAGGCGGTTTCACCCGCGACACGGCGGCCGATGAGGTCGCGCAGGGCCGGGCCGATGCCGTGGCCTTCGGGCGGCTCTTCATTGCGAACCCCGATCTGCCGGAACGCTTCCGCCGCGGGGCGCCGCTGAACGCCTATGACCGCGCGACCTTCTATGGCGGCGGCGAACAGGGATATGTGGACTACCCGTTCCTGGACCGCGACGCCGCCTGAGCCACACAGACCCGCCCCGCCCCCTGAACGGGGGGCGGGCGCGCGACGGTGCCCCGGCTGCAACGCTGCCGGGGCAATCCGGCCGGGGGAACCGAATTCCGTTGTGGCCCCCGACGCATGACGCTCTTCCTCGGGCCAGCCGAACTTGGGAGGGGCGGTCATGGCCGATACTCTGTTGCTGGTCGAGATGCTCGTGCTGCTGGTGGGGATCGGCGCGCTAGCCGGGGTCATCGCCGGGCTTCTCGGCGTCGGCGGCGGCATCGTGCTGGTGCCGTCCTTCTATTACACCTTCTCGGCCCTGGGCTATGGCAGCCCGCAGCTGATGCAGATCTGCCTGGCGACCTCGCTGGCGACGATCGTCGTGACATCCATGCGGTCGCTGGCGAGCCACAACAAGAAGGGCGCCGTCGACTGGGAGACCCTGCGCCGTTGGGCGCCGGGCATCGTCGTGGGCGCCTTGGCGGGCGTGGCGGTGGCGGCGGCGTTGCGATCGTCCACCTTGCAGGCCATCTTCGGGGTGCTGGGGGTGATCGTCGCGCTCTATCTGGGCTTCGGCCGGACCGAGTGGCGGCTCGGCCAGACCATGCCGGGCCGGGTGACGACGGCGCTGTTGTCGCCGGTCGTGGGGTTCCTGTCGGTCCTGATGGGCATCGGCGGCGGGTCCTTCGGCGTGCCGCTGATGACCCTCTACGACCAGCCCATCCACCGCGCCGTTGCCACCGCCTCGGGCTTTGGCATGACCCTGGCGATTCCCTCGGTGCTGGCCTTCCTGTTCGTGGGGGTCGACCCGGCGGTCCGGCCGCCGCTGACGGTGGGCTCGGTGAACCTGGTCGCCTTTGCCATCATCGTCACCATGACCCTGGTCACCACCCCCTACGGGGTGAAACTGGCCCATGCGACCGACGCCAAGCCGCTGCGCCGCATCTTCGCGGCGTTCCTGGCGGTGCTGGCCCTGAACATGCTGCGCAAGGCATCGGGATGGTGACGCCGGTCATCCGGCCGGCCGAGACCGGCGCGCGGCTGTTCCGGATGCGCCTGACCTGACGCCGGCCCCGGGGGCGCGGCGGAAACGGAACGGCGCCCGCAAGGGGCGCCGTTCGAGCAGTTCCAGATGCGTCGGGGTCAGAGCATCGCCCGGACCTTCTGGGCGACATTGGCGGCGGTGATGCCGAAATACTCGTAGAGTTCCGGCGCCGGTCCCGAGGCGCCGAAGCCCTCCATGCCCACGAAGGCGGCCTTGGCCTCGCGCCCGCGTTCGCCCAGAAGCCAGCGGTCCCAGCCCAGACGCACGGCGGCTTCGATCCCGACGCGGACGGCGCCGGCCGGCAGAACCCGCTTGCGGTAGCTCTCGTCCTGGGCGGCGAACAGCTCCATGCAGGGCATCGAGACGACGCGCGTGCCGATCCCCTCGGCCTGCAGCGTGTCGCGCGCAGCCAGCGCGATCTCTACCTCGGAACCGGTGGCGATCAGGATCGCCTGCCGCTTCCCCTCGGCCTCGGCCAGGACATAGGCGCCCTGGGCGGTCAGGTTCTTGGTCTTGTGCTCGGTCCGCACGGTGGGCAGGTTCTGGCGGCTCAGCGCCAGGATCGACGGCCGGTCCTTGGTCGTCAGCGCCAGTTCCCAGGCCTCGGCCGTCTCGACCGTGTCGGCGGGCCGGAACACCCAGCTGTTGGGCGTGGCGCGCAGCATGGCCAGATGTTCCACCGGCTGGTGGGTGGGGCCGTCCTCGCCCAACCCGATGGAATCGTGGGTCATGACATAGACGGCCGGGACCCCCATCAGGGCCGACAGGCGCATGGCGCCCCGGGCATAATCGGCGAAGCACAGGAAGGTGCCGCCATAGGGCCGGATGCCGCCATGCAGCGCCATCCCGTTCATGGCCGCGGCCATGCCGTGTTCGCGGATCCCGTAATGGATGTAGCGGCCCTTGCGGTTGTCGGGCTGGAACAGGCCCAGATCGCCGGTCAGGGTGTTGTTCGATCCGGTCAGGTCGGCCGAACCGCCGAGCGTCTCGGGCATGATCGGGTTCACGACCTCGAGCACCATCTCCGAGGATTTGCGCGTGGCGACCTTGGGCCGGCTTTCGCTGATCTGCTTCTTCAGCGCCCTGAGTGTGGATGCCAGCTTCTTGGGCGCGTCGCCGTCATGCATCCGCTGGAACAGGGTCCGGCGGCTGTCGGACAGGGCGTCGAGCCGGTCCTGCCACGCCTCGCGCTCGGACGCGCCGCGGCGGCCGATCTCTTCCCATTCCGCCTTGATCTCGGCGGGGATGTCGAAGGGGGCGTGGTTCCAGCCATAGGCGTCGCGGGTGGCCGCGATTTCGTCGTCGCCCAGGGGCGAGCCATGGGCCTTGGCCGTGTCCTGACGGTTGGGCGCGCCGAAGCCGATATGGGTCTTGCAGGCGATCAGCGTCGGCTTGTCCGCGCGCTTGGCCTCTTCGATGGCGGCGTCGATCTGGTCGGGGTCGTGCCCGTCGACCCGGATCGTGTGCCAGCCCGCGGCCTGGAAGCGCGCGATCTGGTCGGTGATGTCCGACAGGCTGACCCGGCCGTCGATCGAGATGTCGTTGTCGTCCCAGAACACCGTCAGCTTGTTCAGCTTCTGCTTTCCGGCCAGCCCGATCGCCTCGTGGCTGATTCCCTCCATCAGGCAGCCGTCGCCGGCGATGACCCAGGTGCGGTGATCGACGACCTTGCTGCCGAAACGGGCCCGCAGGCTTTCCTCGGCGATGGCGAAGCCGACCGAATTGGCCAGGCCCTGCCCCAGGGGGCCGGTCGTGGTGTCGATCCCGTCGATCAGGAAGTTTTCCGGATGGCCGGCCGTCAGCGAATGAAGCTGGCGGAAATTCTTGATCTGGTCGAGCGTGACCTGTTCGTAGCCGGTCAGGTGCAGCAGCGCGTAAAGCAGCATCGATCCGTGGCCCGCCGACAGGACGAACCGGTCGCGGTCGGGCCAGCCGGGGGCCTTGGCGTCGAATTTCAGGTGCTTCGAGAACAGCACCGTCGCCACATCGGCCATGCCCATCGGCATGCCTGGATGGCCCGAATTCGCGGCCTGCACCGCATCCATCGCCAGCACACGGATCGCGGCGGCTCGATTCCAGTGGTCGGCGTGGGTTTCGCGCAGCGTCGCGATGTCCATGGAACAGCTCCTTTCCTGAAGGCCGGGCGGTGATAGCACCCCCAGAAGCAAGTTCAAGCGCCGCGCGAAGGCACCGGCAGAATGGGGCTGAATTCAGGGTTTACTTGGGTAAGGTGAGGCCCGAGACCCGGGCGTGCGATTCGCCAGGCCCTGCGGCCGCGGCGCCCGAAGGCAGGACAGAGGAACGCCAGAATGAACGACATCGCGGAACTGGAGCGCCGGATCACGGCCGCGCTCGACCGGATCGGTGCGGGCATCGAGGGGCTGGCCCGTCCGGCTCCCGCAACCCCGCCGCAGCCCGAAGAGGACGGTCCCGTCGCGCGCGCGCTTCTGGCCGAGCTGGAAACCGAACGCGAGGTGACGGCGCAGCTCGAAGAGCGGGTGCGCGCCATCAAGGACAAGCAGGATACCCGGCTCGCGCAGATGGAGGCCGATCTTGAGATCGCGGCCGAGCGTCTGGCCGCGGTCGAGGAAGACCGCCGCCGGCTGAAGCATCTCGCCGCGGCCCTGCGCCAGTCGAACCAGGCCCTGCGCGAGGCGAACGAGGCGGGTCTGGCCGATCCGCAGGCCATCGACACCGCGATGCGCATCGAGCTGGACGCCCTGCGCGGGCTGCGCGAGAGCGACCGCGCCGAGCTGGACGACATCCTTGGCGCGCTGGCGCCGGTACTGGAACAGGAGGCCGCAGATGCCTGATGTGAAGATCTCGGTCGGGAATCGCGACTACGAAGTGGCCTGCCAGCCCGGCGAGGAGCATTTCCTGCAATCGGCCGCCCGGCTTCTGGATGTCGAGGCGACGACCGTGCTGGGCCAGTTCGGCCGTCTGCCCGATGCGCGCATGCTGCTCATGGCCGGGCTGATGCTGGCCGACAAGACCGCCGGGCTGGAAGAGCGGAACCAGCAGCTCACCGCCAGCCTGCGCGCGCTTCAGGCCGAGATCGAGGCGCTGCGCGCCGCCCCCGCGCCCGAGCCGCAGCGCATCGAGGTGCCCGTCGTGCCCCATCATGTGGTCGAGACCATGGCCGAACTGGCGGCGCGGGCCGAGGCCATCGCCGCCACGGTCGAGGAACGGGCGGCATCGGACTGACCGCGCGCGCCCGTATCGCCGGCGCGGGGACCGGTCGCGCCGGAGGCCGGAGGACGGGCGGCGGCATCTTGCACTTTTCCGCGCATGTTGCATTCGTTCCGAAGGCAATTCGAAGAGGATCGTGCTGATGCCCGAGCGATTCTGGCGCGGCGAGGCGGGGCGGGGGCTGGCGCTGGTCGCGCCGCCGGCCCTGTATGCGCTGGTCCTGCTGGCGGTGCCTCTGGCCGCGGTCCTGGCCTTCAGCTTCTGGAGCCAGGACGGCCTGGTCATCGACCGGACGCCGACAATCGCCAATTACCGCGAGGCGGTCACCGAACCGCTGTACCGGCAGCTTATGCTGCGCTCGGTCGGCATCGCCGCCGCCGTGACGGCGGCGACCGTGCTGCTGGCCTATCCCATCGCGTATTTCGTGTCCTTCGTGGTGCGGCCCGAACGCAAGGCGCTGTGGATCTTCCTGATCACCATCCCGTTCTGGACCAGCTATCTGATCCGGGTTTTCCTGTGGAAGGTGATCCTGGGCTATAACGGGGTTCTGAACACCACGCTTCAGGGGCTGGGCGTGATCGACGCGCCCCTGACCTTCATCCTGTACAACGCCAATGCCGTGGTCATCACCCTGGCGCATGCCTATGCGCCCTTCGCGATCCTGCCCGTCTTCGTCGCGCTGGAAAAGATCGACCGGTCGCTGATCGAGGCGGCGCGGGATCTGGGCGAGACCCGCCTGACAACGTTCCTGCGGGTCACGCTGCCCCTGTCGGTGCCGGGCGTGGTGGCGGCGGTGCTGATCGTGTTCATCCCCACCATCGGCGACTACGTCACCCCGCGTCTGGTCGGCGGGCCGGGAGGGCTCATGATCGCCAACATGATCCAGACGCAGTTCCTCAAGCTGAGCAACGCGCCCATGGGCGCGGCGCTGTCGGTTCTGGCGATGCTGACGGTGGGGGCGGTCGCGCTGGTCTTCGTGGGGCTGATGCGGCGCTGGCTGAAGGTGCGGCAGTGATGCGCGGCGGCTGGCTCGCGGTCTATGCCGTGCTGTATCTGGCGTTTCTCTACGCGCCGATCGTGCTGCTGCCGCTATTCGCCTTCAACGATTCCACGATCATCGCCTTTCCGCTGACGGGGTTCACCACCCGCTGGTTCAGCGAACTCCCCCAGACCCCGGCGCTGATCGCGAGCGTGCGCACCAGCCTGGTCATCGCGGTGACCACGGCGATCCTGTCGACGGTTCTGGGCATCTGCGCCGCGCGGGCCGGGGCGCGCTACCGCTTTCCGGGCAAGCGGCCGATCCTGGGCTTCATCATGCTGCCGCTCGTCCTGCCCGAGATCATCGTCGCGGTGTCGCTGCTGGTGGTGATCCTGGGGCTGGGGCTGAGCCTGTCGAGCTGGACGGTGATCCTGGGCCATACCCTGATCTGCACGCCGTTCTCGATCGCCATCCTGAATTCGGCCTTCGCCAATCTCGATGCGTCTCTGGAAGAGGCGGCGGTCGATCTCGGCGAAAGCCGCTGGTCCAGTTTCCGGCTGGTCACGCTGCCGCTGGTGATGCCGGGGATCATCTCGTCGCTGCTGATCGCCTTCACCATCAGCCTGGACGAATTCATCATCGCGTTCTTCCTGACGGGTTCGGACCCCACGCTGCCGGTCTATCTGTGGGGGCAGCTCCGCTTTCCCCAGAAGATTCCGGTGGTGATGGCTCTGGGCACCATCCTCGTTGCGCTGTCGGTGCTTTTGCTGACCGTCGCCGAATTCTTCCGCCGCCGGGGCGTCGCCCGGGCCGGGGGCCGGGACACCGGAGGGTTCCTTTGACCAAGACCATCATCGCTCTGCACCGGGTCGAGAAGCATTACGGCGACTATCACGCGCTGCGGGGGATCGACCTGACGATCGGCGAGGGCGAGTTCTTCTCGCTCCTCGGGCCGTCGGGCTGCGGCAAGACCACGCTTCTGCGCACCATCGCGGGGTTCGAACAGGTCAGCGCGGGCCAGGTCCTTCTGGACGGGCGCGACATGCAGGGCGTGCCGGCGAACCGACGCCCGACCAACATGGTCTTTCAGTCCTATGCCATCTTCCCGCATCTCAGCGTGGCGCAGAATGTGGGCTTCGGCCTGCGGCGCGCGCCCCTGTCGCGGCAGGACAGGGCGGCGGCGGTGGATCAGGCCCTGGCGATGGTCGGGCTGGCGGGCTATGGCGGACGCGCCGCACATGCGCTGTCGGGCGGCCAGCGGCAGCGGGTGGCGCTGGCCCGCGCGCTGATCCTGAAGCCGCGGGTGCTGCTGCTGGACGAGCCGTTATCGGCGCTCGACAAGAAGCTGCGCGAGCAGATGCAGGATGAATTGCGGCGTCTGCAACGGCAGCTCGGCATCACCTTCATCCTGGTCACGCACGATCAGGAAGAGGCGCTGATCATGTCGGATCGCATCGCCGTGATGTTCGAGGGCGAGATCGCCCAGCTTGCCGATCCCCAGACATTGTATCGCCGACCCGCCAGCCGCCGCGTGGCCGAGTTCATCGGGATGATGTCGTTCCTGCCGGCCCGCGTTTCGGGCGACGAGGTCGAGGTGGCCGGGCTGGGCCGGTGCCGGGTGGAACGCGATCAGGCACCGGCCGGGCTGCGGGACGGCGATGCCCATGCCGGTATCCGCCCCGAATTGCTGTCTCTGCTCTACGAAGGGGAACAGACCGATCGCCGCACCGCCCTGGGCGAAGTCGTGGAACGGGCCTATTTCGGCGACATGACATATTACGACATGCAGTTGGACGGCGCCGGGGCGCCGGTCACGATCTCGATGAAGAACATCCCCGGCCGCCCGGTGCTGGAGCGTGGCGCCAAGGCCCGGGTGGCGTGGGACGCGCGGTCGCTGGTGATCTTCCCGTGACGCCGGCGCCGCTTTCCGGCCGGACCCGGCGGTTGACACCGCGCGGCGCCGCGCCCACCTGTGCGCGGAACATGCGACGCAGGGCGCCGATGACCAAGGAACAGAAACGGCTCAGGCGGCAGTTCGACGCCCTCGGCCGGGCCGTGCCGCCAAGCCGGCGGGTGACGCGCGCCCTGATCGCGCCCGAACGGCGGATGATTCGGCTGCCGCTGGCCCTGTTGCTGATCGCCGGCGGTTTTCTGGCCTTTCTGCCCATTCTGGGCCTGTGGATGCTGCCGCTCGGGCTGATGCTGCTGGCGGTGGACGCCCCGGCCATCGCCCCGGCCATCAGCGCGGCGTCGATCCGGGTGCGTCACTGGTGGCGCAGCCGCCGCCGTCGCGCCGGGCGCGACGACGACTGACCGCGCTCAGGCAGCGCGCGCTTCCGCCATTTCCGTCAGCACCTCGGATGCGATGCGGAACGACCGCAGCCGCGCGCCATGGTCGTGGATCTGGCCGGTCAGAATGATCTCGTCGGGGCGGTAGCGCGCGATCAGCTCCCGGAACTGCTTGCGCAGGGTCGCCGGACTGCCCGCAACGGTGATCCGCAGCGCCCGGTCCACGGCCGCCCGCATCTCGGGCCCGATCGCGGCGTCGATATCCGCCACCGGCGCCGGCAGCTTGCCCGGCTGGCCCGTCCGCAACCGGGCGAAGGCCTGCTGCATCGTCGTGCGCAAAAACGCGCCTTCGGCATCGCTCTCGGCGGCGAAGGCATTGACGGCGAGCATGAAGCGGGGCTCGGCAAGATGCGGCGAGGGCCGGAATTCGCGCCGGTACAGATCCGCCGCCTCGTCCAGCGCATCCGGCGCGAAATGCGAGGCAAAGGCGTAGGGCAGCCCCAGATGCGCCGCCAGACCCGCCCCGTAGAGCGACGAGCCCAGGATCCAGACCGGCACCGCGGTCCCCTCGCCGGGATGGGCGCGGACGGCGGCCCCCTCCTGCCGGGGACCCAGATAGGCGATCAGTTCGGTCACGTCCTGCGGAAACCTGTCGGCCTGTGCCGCGCGGCGCAGGGCCCGGATCACCGCCATGTCGCCGCCGGGCGCCCGGCCCAGCCCCAGATCGATCCGTCCGGGATAGAGCGTGGCGAGGGTGCCGAATTGCTCGGCCACCGTGAGCGGCGCGTGGTTGGGCAGCATGATGCCGCCGGCGCCCACCCGGATGCGCTCGGTCATTCCGGCGACATGACCGATCAGGACCGCGGTGGCGGCGCTGGCGATACCCGGCATGTTGTGATGCTCGGCCAGCCAGAAGCGGTGATAGCCCCAATCCTCGGCATGGCGGGCCAGGTCGACGCTGTTGGCCAGGGCCGTCGCGGTATCGGCCCCCTCGGGGACGGGGGCGAGGTCGAGAAGCGAATATTTCATGAAGGCGTCCTTTCGCCGGGAATATGGGGACGCTGCGGCACCGGGTAAACCGCGCCGTGGCAGGGAACGGCAGGGCGCGGCGGGGGTTGCCCGGGGATGAAGACATTGCTTTCCCCGATCCGCTGGCTGCTGGTGCTGGCCGCCGTCGTTCTGGTTCTGGCGTCCTTCGCCCCGCTTCTGCGCAGCGATGTCTGGTGGGTGCGCATGACCGATTTCCCGCGTCTGCAATACCTGCTGGCGCTGGTCGCGGTCGGCGCCCTGCTCGCGGTGCTGCCGCGCGCAAAGCGGCGCGGCCCCGGGCGGGGCGGCTGGCGCAGGAGCGCATGGGGCGCGCTGGTGCTGGCGATGCTCGGCGCCGGCGCTTACGACGCCTGGACGCTCGCGCCCTATTTCACCGGGCGCCCCGGGCCGGACCGCGCCTGCCGCGACGACGACGGCTTCAGCGTGATGGTCGCGAACGTGCAGCTTGGCAACCGTCAGGCCGACCGGCTGTCGCGGATCGTGCGCGACGCGAAACCGGACATCCTGCTGGCCCTCGAGACCGACGAATGGTGGCACCGGCAACTGACGTCGCTGACGGACGAGATGCCGTATACCGAAAAGCGGCTGACGGGATCGTATTTCGGTATCCACCTTCTGTCGCGCCTGCCACTGGCGCGTTCGGAGACGGTGCTGCCGGTCGAACAGGACGCGCCAGCCATCTCGGCCGTTGTCCGGCTGGCGTCGGGCCGCGAGGTCCGGTTCCTCGGGCTGCACCCGCGCCCGCCCCATCCCGGCCAGTCGTCGGTCGGACGGGATGCGCAACTGGTCTGGGCGGCGCGGCAGGCCGTCGCCGCCGAGATGCCGGTCGTCGTGGCAGGGGATTTCAACTGGGTCCCGTGGGAGACGACACTGGAACTGATGCAGCGCGTGGGGCAACTGGTCGATCCCCGGCAGCTATACGGATACGTCGCATCCTTCGACGCCAAGTCGCGCCTCATGCGCTGGCCGCTGGACCAGATCCTGCACGGGCCCGGGCTGGATGTGCTGTCCTTCGAACGGCTGCCGGCCTTCGGCTCGGATCACTTTCCGATCCTGGCGCGGCTATGCGTGCGTGAGGGGCAGCAGACACCGCCGCCCCTGCGCGACGGCGATCTGGAACGCGCGGACGCCATCGTCGCCGCCGCCCTTCGCGGCCCCCGGGAAGAGGTGGGCGACGAGGACTGACCGTGGGCGGCCCTATTCGTCCGGCGGGACCAGCCCCAGACCGCGCAGATAGATGCCAATCCCCGTCTCGAGCAGATCCTCGGGCGGAAAGGGCGAGCGGATGCCGGGCGAGCCGCGCGCGAACAGTTCCACCACGCCGTGGCTCATCGCCCAGATATGGGCCGAGAACATCTGCGGCGGCGGGCGTTTCTCGGGCGGAATGCGTTCGGAGAGCGCGACCGCCGCCTTTTCCAGAACGTCCAGCCCCCGCCGGGCGGCCTGTGCCAGTTCGGGCGTGCGGTTGATCGAGATGCCGCTTTCGAACATGGCCACGTAATGCCCCGGATGGCGACGCGCGAAGGCCAGATAGGCCCGGCCCGTCGCCTCGAACGCGGCCAGCGCGGACGGCCCCGACCGATAGGCGTAGTCCATCAGGTCGGCGAAGATCTCGTAGCCCTGGCGCGCGGCCTCGGCGATCAGATCCTCGCGCCCCTCGAAATGGCGGTAGACCGCGGCAGGGGTGACGCCGGCCAGTTTCGCCGCCTCGGAGAGGGTGAAGCCGGTCGGTCCCTTCTCCTCGATCAGGGCCAGGGCCGCCTCGACCAGCGCCTCGCGCAGGTTGCCGTGATGGTAGCCGCGCTTAGGCATTCCAGAGGTCTGGCCCGCCGGCGATGGAAGGGTCGGGCGGTGCCGCGGCCGGACCCTTGCCGTCATAGTCCAGCCGGCAGAGGATCGCGCGGATCGACGCCACCCGCGCCCGCCGCTTGTCGTCGGACCGCACGATCGTCCAGGGCGCCTCGTCGGTATGCGACCGCTCCAGCGTCTCGGCGATGGCGGCGGAATAGGCATCCCACCGGGCCAGCCCCTCGACATCGATCTCCGACAGCTTCCACTGCTTCAGCGGGTCGCGCTCGCGCGCCAGAAAGCGGCGCAACTGCTCGGCGCGGCCGACATTCAGCCACAGCTTCACCAGCACGATCCCGTCATCGACCAGCATGGATTCGAAATCCGGCACCTGATGGAAGAAGCGTTCGCGCTCATCCTCGGTCGCGAAACCGAAGACATGCTCGACCACGCCGCGATTGTACCACGACCGGTCGAACAGCACGATCTCGCCCGCCGCGGGAAGCTGCTGCGCGTATCGCTGGAAATACCACTGGCCCCGCTCTGTGTCCGACGGTTTGGGCAGCGCGACGATCCGGGCGACGCGGGGGTTCAGGTTCTGGGTGATCCGCTTGATCGTGCCGCCCTTGCCGGCGGCGTCCCGTCCCTCGAACACGACCACCACGCGCATGCCGCGCGCCTTGACGCAGGATTGCAGCTTCACCAGTTCGAGCTGAAGCGCCTCCATCTCCGCCTCATACTCTTTCTTCGACCATTCCCGGTCATAGGGATAGCTGGGCGCCAGGATGTCCTTTCGCCCGGCCCGTTCCAGCCGCCGCCGGATCTCGTCGGGGGCCTCGGATTCGTAGAACCGGCTGATGGCGCCGTCGAAGGGCAGGGACATCGCGACCTCCTTGCTGTCGGGGCAGCCTATCTGCCGGGACTGGCGGGCAAAAGCCCCGACGACGGCGCGGTCAGCGCAACCCGGCCCGCCGGGCCGCGCGATCTATCGCGGCGACGACCGCTTCGGGCGCCGCGTGATGCGGCATGTGTCCCACGCCTTCGAGCCGCGTCAGATGCGCCGAGGGCACCTGTTGCAGCAGGACCTCGGCATGCACATCGATGGGAACGACCCGGTCGGCGGTGCCGTGCACGATCTCGACCGGCAGGGTCAGCGTGCCGTAGCGCGGTGCCATCTCGACCAGTTCCGGCCGCAGGTTTCCGACCTGGCGCGCATTCGCGCGGAAACTGTCGCGGCGCAGGCTGAGCGGCGCGCCGATATGCGCCAGGTATCCGGGGGGCGGCTTCTGCGGCGCAAAGATCGCCTCGACCGCCATGCGCAACTGCCCCGCCGTGGCGAAGGCGCTGATCAGCGGGACCAGGGTGGCGCCGCCCAGAGGCGCAGCGGATGCGCCGTAGACTGCCGCCAGCCTGCCGGACCACGGCTCGGTCGCGCCCGAGACGACGACGATAGCGGCGGGATCCTCGTTCAGCGCCCAGGCCATGGCGACGGCGCCGCCATAGGAATGGCCCAGCACGATCGGGTTGCGCAGGCCCAGCTTGCGCGCCGCCGCCGCCAGCAGCGCCGCCTGTTCGGCCGCGCTTTCGGCGCGGGTGTCGAACGGACCGTCGAGGCCGGGCCGCGCCCGGTCGGTATAGCCGAGGCCGGGCCGGTCGAAGACCGTGACGCGATACCGGTCCTTCACCCGGTCGACGAAGTCGAAGGTGAAATCCCGGGTATTGCCCGACGCCCCGTGGAGCAGGATCAGGTCCGGCCCGCTCCCCTCGGTCACGTAATGCACCCGCCGCCCTGCGACGGTGGCGAATTCGCCCTCGGGCGGATAGGCGGCCTCGGCCGCGGCGGCACGACGATCCGCGCGCCGGTCGACGACCGCGCAGCCGGCCAGCGCCAGCGCCGAGAGCATAAGCAGCCTAGCGGCCAATCCGGTGAATCTCATAAGGTGTTGTCTGATATATCTGGTTGATCCAGTTGCCATATAGGAGATGTGCGTGGCTGCGCCAGCGGTTCAGCGGACATCGCGCCGGATCGTCGTCGGGATAATAGTTCAGCGGCACGTGGATCGGGGCGCCCTGCGCCACGTCGCGGTCGTATTCCTGCTTCAGCGTGTCGCTGTCGTATTCGAAGTGGTTGAAGATATAGAGCGCGCGGTGCCCGGGATCCTCGACCAGGCAGGGGCCGGCCGCATCGCTGGACAGCAGCGTGGTCAGGGCCGGCACGGTGTCGATCTCGTCCTGGCGCATCTCGGTCCAGCGGCTGACCGGCACGATGCAATCGTCCGAGAAGCCGCGCAGATAGGGGCTGCCGGGCACGCGGTTGACGTGGCGGTAGCAGCCGAACAGCTTGGTCGGCAGCAGGTGCTTTCGCACCCCGTGGAAATGCGCGATCATCGCCATCCCGCCCCAGCACACGCCGAAGGTGGAATGCACGTTGGTCTGGGTCCAGGCGAAGACCTGGCGCAGCTCGTCCCAATACGTCACCTCGTCGAAGGGCAGATGCTCGACCGGCGCCCCGGTGATGATCAGCCCGTCGAACTTCTCGTCCCGGACCTCCTGAAAGGGGCGGTAGAACGCTTCCATATGTTCGGCCGCGGTGTTCCTGGTGCGGTGCTCGGACATGCGGATGAGCTGCAGGTCGATCTGGAGCGGCGTGGCCCCGATAAGCCGGGCGAACTGCGTCTCGGTCTGTATCTTCTTCGGCATCAGGTTCAGCAGCCCGATGCGCAGCGGCCGGATGTCCTGATGCTGGGCCAGCTCCTCGGACATGACCATGACCCCTTCGCGGCTGAGCACGTCGTAGGCGGGCAGGTCGGCGGGCAGCTTGATCGGCATGGGCGGGCTCCGGTGGCAGGGATCAGCAGATAGGACAGCCGCGCCCGGTGCTCAAGCCGTTCGGCCGGCTCGACCGGCAGCAGTGCCGGGCGGACGCTTGGCCGTCGCCGGTTCCGATCCGGGGGAATGCGCCCAGGATCCGGATCGCGGCGTTGGGGATCAGCCGCTCGGGCGATCCGCCGCAGCCCGCCGGTCGATGGCCGCGGCGATCAGCGCCACGAAGCCGGCCTCGTCGCGCACCTTCGCCACCTCCTCGGCCGTGACGGCGACACCCCAGTTGTGCGCCATCGCGGCGTAGCGCGGCTGCCGGTGGGCCAGGGCGCGGGCATAGGTCCAGCGGACGAAGGCATCGGGGTCGACGGCATCCTCGGCCTGGCCCGTCTCGTCGAGATACCGCGCCCAGGCGGCATGCAGGAAATCGGGCTGGTAATACATCGGCTTCGGCGCCCGGTCGAACCGCCGGATCAGCTCGGCCGTATGCGCCTCGCTTCCCTCGATCCAGACCATCAGCATCTTGCCCGAAAGGGTTTGCAGGATCGGGTCGTCGGGGTCCTCGGGGTCGACCACCTCGCAGATCGACCCGCCGGTATCGCAGACGAAGTTGCCGTAGCCGTAGATGTCCTGCGCGCGGTCGATGAAATGCGCGGTGTCCAGCAGGGCCGAGGTTTCGGCCACCCGGTGCTGGTCCTGGCGGCGCATGTATTCGTCGAAGGGCAGGCCCCCCTTCGCCGGGTCCCCAGGCTTGCCCAGATAGGTCGAAAGCGGAGCGAGGTTGTCGAAGGTGATGTTGGACGCGATGTAGATGGAATCGGTCAGCAGCAACTGGCGCAGGAACGGGTTGCGCATCGCCTCGCGCTTGAAGTTGTCGACGATGTGCTCGCCCATGTAGCGCGTGCCGATGCGGTAATCGATCGAGTAGTGAAACCATCCGCCCTCGGCGCGCAGCATGTTGGACAGGTGCGTCTTGCCCAGGCCCGACATCCCGAACAGGCAGACCCGGCGCGCGGGCGAGCGAAGCCAATCCTCTGCGGTGGCGTAGATCATCTGTCCGTCCCCTTTCGCGGGCGTCTTATCCGCCCCGGCGGCGCATGGATAGGGGCAATGGCCGGCGGCCGTTCAGAACGATCAGACCGGCGGCCAGCACCGCGAAACCGGCGAATGCGCGGGGCGGCAGCGCCTCGCCCAGCACGACCGCGCCCAGGGTGATCGCGACCGGCGGGATCAACAGCGTGACAAGCGCGGCATTGCCCGCGCCGGCCGCCGCCAGAACGCGGTAATACAGCAGATAGGCCAGTGCGGTCGAAAAGACGGCGTAATAGCCGATGGCGGCCCAGCTGCGCGATGACAGGTCCGGGTCCGGCGCCCCCTCGACCGCCCAGGCCAGCGGCACCATGATGGCGGCCGACGCGGCGAGCATTCCGGCCGCCGCCATTTCGGGGCGCAGCCCGGCCAGGGCGACCCGCGCCCAGGACGCCGCCAGCGCATAGCTCATCGCGCCCCCCAGAACCGCGATCTGGCCCAACGAGCGCAGGTCGAGCGACAGAAGCGCCGCGGGCCCGATGATGATCACGACACCGGCGAAGCCCAGGCTGACGCCGGCAAGCCGCCGCGTCGTCAGCCGTTCGTCGCGGAACAGCGTCGCGGCGACCAGAACAGCGAAGACGGCCGTCGCGGCATTCAGGATCGAGGTCAGCCCCGTTTCGATATGCAGCTGCCCCCAGGCCATCAGGCCGAAAGGGATGACGTTGTTGAGAAGTCCCATCACCGCGAAGGCGCCCCAGATCGCGGGCGCGCGGGGCACCGGCAGGCGGCGCAGCAGGACGTATCCCCACAGGATCAGCGCCGCCCAGCCCACGCGATGCGCGACGACCCACATCACGCCCAGCTCGTCCAGGGCGACGCGGATCGACAGGAACGATGCGCCCCAGAGAAGCGACAGCAGCAGCAGGTCGGCCCAGGCGCGGGGGTTCAGGGTCTTCTGGTCGCTCATCCCGCGGCCGTAGCAGGGGCGGGGCCTGCGCGCGACCCGGATCGCGCGCAAGCCGTCCGTCCCCTAGAACTTGACGTTCACCTGCACGCCCAGGGCCAGGGCGGAATTCCCTTCGAACCGGGTGCCGGAACTGTCGGTCGTGTCGCCGAGGCTGACATATTCGACGCCGGCGGTGATCTTCGTCTCGTTCGGCAGGGTATAGGTCCCGCCGAGACCGAGGCTGCTGTAGCCGTCGGTGGGCGACAGGCGGCTGGCGACGATCCCGGCATGATCCTCGTAGCTGGCGCGCGCGAAGACGGACAGCCGATCGTCGATGCGCCGGCCGACGCCGAGCGTCCAAGTATAGACGTCGGTGTCGAACGAGGTGATGGGCCGTCCGGCCGAGGCGGCGAAGACCGGCGGCGCCACCTCCCATTTCGACCATTCCGACCAGCGGACCGAGCCGAACAGAAGCGTGTCCCTGGCGACGCCGGTCTGGAAGTCGAAGGTCAGGCTTTGCGGCATCTCGACCCGGGTCGTGCCGGTGAAGGACGCGCTGCCCACCGTTTCGGTGGTGTCGAATTTGTGCACGATGGCGGATTCGTAGGTCAGTCCGACCCGCAGCGCGATGTCGGGCCGCTCATAGGCCGCGCCGACGACATAGCCCAGGCGGGTATCGGCGGCGCCGCGGGCCGTGTAGGGCACCGGATTGCCGGTCGCCGCGAAGATCAGCGCCGGAGGGATATCGATCTCGGCCCGCGACGAGACCAGGCGCGGACCGCCATAGACCGAGATCCGGTCGGTGACGCCGTAGCGCAGCAGCGCGGTCAGCGACGTGCTGTGCCACCGCGCCCGAAGACCGGAATAGATACCCTGTTCATAGGTCGAATGGGCGCTGTAGGGCTGGGCCAGCGACACGACGGCGTCGAGGCCCGGACGGATCTCGTCGCGGAAGGCCAGGGTCGCGTTCACGTAGCTGCCGGCCATGTCGCCTGTCGATCCGCCGCCGAGCGCCGCGGGATATTCGCCCGACACCTCCGGCGATACGGATGTGAGGGCGAAGCGCATCTGGCGCCCCTCCTCGAACAGCATGTCGATCGGCGTGCGCGACCGTTCGATACCGGCGGCATGCGCCGTGCCCGAGGCGAGCACAAGCGCCGCGCCGACCACGAAGTGGCGGGTCATACCTTCTCCTCCCTGAGATGTGACCTGTAGCTCTTGTTCTTGTCCCAAGGGTTAGCGGCGGGGCGCGCCAAGCGTCAATTCCGACCCTGCGTCAGAATTGGTTACCGCCTTTCAGGCGGGCCGGGGGCGGCGCCGTTCGGCCCAAAGGTTGACGTAGTTCGCGCCGAAGATGATCGCGGCCCCGGCCAGCACGAAGGCGTCCAGCGGCTCGCCGTACAGCCAGACCCCCACCAGCGCGATGACCGGCAGGCGCAGAAAGTCGAACGGCATCACGATGGTCGCCGGCGCCAGCGACAACGCGGTCGTCAGGCAGAAATGCGCGGTGAGCCCGGCAAGGCCGATCACCGCGATCCAGGGCAGCGACGGGGCCGAGGGCAGGGCGATGTCGCCGTCATAGCCCGCGCAGATCAGCCCGAACGCGGCCTGCATCACCGTCAGCCAGAACAGGATGCAGGTGATGCTCTGGTCCCTGGTCAGCAGTTTCGTGAACAGCGCCGATCCGGCAAAGCCGATGGCGGCAAGCGCGGCGGTGATCGTGCCCGGATCCAGATTGGCCGGGCTGGGGCGGGCGACGATCAGGATCCCGGCAAAGCCGATGGCGGCGGTCGCAAGCCGCGCCGGGGTCAGCCGTTCGCCCAGCACCAGCGGCGCCAGCAGCGCCACCCAGATCGGCATGGTGAATTCCAGCGCGAAGACCTGGGCCAGCGGGATCACGGTGATCGCGTAGAACCACAGGTTCTGGCCGGTGAAATGGCTCAGGTTGCGGATCAGATGCAGGCCCAGCCTGTTCGTCCCGACCTCGCGCAGATGGCCGGTGGCCGATCCTACCGCCAGCACCACCGCGATGCCGATCAGCGACCGGAACAGCATGATCTCGAACGTGTCGAGCTCGAAGGATACGGCGCGCCCGGCCACCGCCATGGACGAGAACGCCGTGACGGCGCCGAGCATCCAGATCGCGGCGAGCAGGGGGCGCGGCTGCGTGTCGTCCGCCGCGGGACGGCCGGCGCCCCCTGTCCGTCTCTGCCTCTGCGCGAATGTCATGCCCGATCCTTCCGCGTCAGGCTTAGGCCCGGGCGGGAATGCCGACAAGCGCCCTTGTCACACCGCGCTGCCGAAGCGGGCGGCGCGGGTTCCGGTTACCGCAGACGGCATTCCGAGCCCCCGGCGAATGGCCGTGGCCGCAGGTCACTCCCACTCGATCGTGCCGGGCGGCTTCGAGGTGACATCGTAGGTCACCCGGTTGATGCCGTTGACCTCGTTGATGATGCGCGTCGCGGTCTCGCCCAGGAACTGATGGGTGAACGGGTAGTAGTCCGCCGTCATCCCGTCGACCGAGGTGACGGCCCGCATCGCGCAGGCGTAATCGTAGGTGCGCCCGTCGCCCATGACGCCCACGGTGCGGACCGGCAGCAGCGCCACGAAGGCCTGCCAGATGTCGTCATACAGGCCGTGGCGCCGGATCTGGTCGATGAAGACGGCATCCGCCCGCCGCAGGATGTCGAGCTTTCCGCGGGTGATCTCGCCCGGGCAGCGGATGGCCAGGCCCGGACCGGGGAACGGATGGCGCCCGATGAAGCTGGCCGGCAGGCCCAGTTCGCGGCCCAGGGCGCGCACCTCGTCCTTGAACAGCTCGCGCAGGGGCTCGACCAGCTTCAGGCCCATCTTCTCGGGCAGGCCGCCGACATTGTGATGGCTCTTGATGGTGACGCTCGGCCCGCCCGAGAAGCTGACGCTTTCGATGACGTCGGGATAGAGCGTGCCCTGGGCCAGGAATTCGGCGCCGCCCACCTCGGCCGCGTGTTTCTGGAACACGTCGATGAACAGCCGGCCGATGGTCTTGCGCTTCGCCTCGGGGTCCGACACGCCCTCCAGCGCGCCGAGGAACAGCTCGCTCTCGTCGGCATGGACCAGCGGGATGTTGTAATGGTCGCGGAACATCGTGACCACTTCCTCGGCCTCGCCCTGGCGCAGCAGGCCGTGATCCACGAAGACGCAGGTCAGCTGATCGCCGATCGCCTCGTGGATCAGCACCGCCGCCACCGAGGAATCGACACCGCCCGAGAGCCCGCAGATCACCTTGCCGTCGCCGACCTGATCGCGGATCTTCTGGATCGCCTCGTCGCGATAGGCGCCCATGGTCCAGTCGCCCGAGAAACCCGCCAGCCGCGTGAAGTTCTCCAGCAGCTTGCGCCCGTTCGGCGTGTGGTGGACCTCGGGGTGGAACTGCACGGCGAAGAAGCGGCGGGCGGGGTCGGCGACGATGGCCAGGGGCGCGCCGGCCGATTGCCCGATCACCTCGAATCCCGGGGCCAGCCGCGTGACGCGGTCGCCATGGCTCATCCAGACTTCTTCCCGCCCCGTCGCGAACAGGCCCGAGAAGATGGTGTCGTCGCCGTGCTGGCCCGCCGGTTCGACGAAGGCGCGCCCGAATTCGCGGTGATGGCCGGATTCCACCTTGCCGCCCAACTGCTCCATCATCGCCTGCTGCCCATAGCAGATGCCCAGGACCGGCACGCCCATCTCGAACACCGATTGCGGGGCGCGGGGGCTGTCCTCGGCCGTCACGCTGGCCGGGCCGCCCGACAGGATCACCGCCCTGGGTGCGAGGTCGCGGATAACGTCGTCGGACAGGGTCTGATACGGGCGGATCTCGCAATAGACGCTGGCTTCGCGCAAGCGGCGGGCGATCAGTTGCGTCACCTGAGAGCCGAAATCGACGATCAGGCACAGTTCGTGTTTGGCGGCGGTGTCTGTCATGGGGGCTGATTAGGGGGGCGCCGCGCGGCTGGCAAGCGTCATGCACCGGCCACGGGCGCCCCGGATGTCGTTTCTGCGCCTCAAGCGGCGCAATCCGCGTGGGGGGACGCGGCGCCTCGGGCTAGAACGGCACGAACGGCAGCGGAGGATGCGGAACGCGATGGCAGATCAGGAGACGCGCAGACGCGCGAGGGGCGGCGGCGCGGCGCGACGGGCCGAGCGCACCGCGGTGCGGATCGAGGCCGCGCGTTTCATCGAACGGCGTGTGCCCAACCTGGAGATCCTGGACGACGAGGGGCTGGCGCTGATCGAGCACAATGCCGAGACGGTGCTGGAAGAGATCGGCGTCGTGTTCTCCGAGAATCCTGCCGCGCTGGAGCGGTGGCGCGATGCCGGCGCCTCGGTCGAGGGGGATCGGGTCCGCCTGCCGCGCGGACTGGCCCGCAAGCTGTGCGCGACGGCGCCGGGCCGCTTCGTCCAGCATGCCCGCAATCCCGACCGCTCGGTCGAGATCGGGGGGCGGAACCTGGTCCTGGCCCCGGTCTACGGCCCGCCCTTCGTGCGCGACCTGGCCGGCGGGCGCCGATATGCGACGATCGAGGATTTCCGCAATTTCGTGCGCCTGGGCTACATGTCGCGCTGGCTGCACCATTCGGGCGGCACGGTCTGCGAACCCACCGACGTGCCGGTCAACAAGCGCCATCTGGACATGCTGCTGGCCCATATGACGCTGAGCGACAAGCCGTTCATGGGGGCGGTCACCGAGCCGAGCCGCGCCGAGGATTCGGTCGAGATGTGCCGCATCCTGTTCGGCGCCGATTTCGTCGATCAGAACACGGTGATGACGTCGCTGATCAACATCAACTCGCCCCTGACCTTCGATGCGACCATGATGGGCGCGCTCGAGGTCTATGCGCGCAACAACCAGGCCGCGATCATCTCGCCCTTCATCGTCGGCGGCGCCATGGCCCCGGTCAGCGTCGCCGGCACGCTGACGCAGGTCCTGGCCGAGTTGCTGGCCGGCGTCGCCTACAGCCAGCTCGTGCGCCCGGGCGCGCCGGTGATCGCCGGGGCCTTCGTGACGTCGATCGACATGAATTCCGGCGCGCCGACCTTCGGCACGCCCGAGGCGGCGCAGATCACCCTGGGGATGGGGCAGCTGGTCCGGCGCCTGGGGCTGCCCTACCGGTCGGCCGGGGCGTTCTGCGGATCGAAGCTGCCGGATGCGCAGGCGGCCTACGAATCGGCGAACTCGCTGAATATCGGCTTCCTGGCCGGCGTTAACTTCATGCTCCATGCCTGCGGCTGGCTGGAAGGGGGGCTGGTCGCGTCCTTCGAGAAATTCGTGATGGATGCCGACCAGCTCGGCATCCTGCACAGCCTGGCCCAGGGCGTGGATCTGAGCGAAAACGGCCAGGCGCTGGACGCGATGCGCGAGGTGGGGCCGGGCGGGCATTACCTTGGATGTGCCCATACCCAGGCCAATTTCCGGTCGGCGTTCTGGCGGTCGGACCTGCTGGACTACAAGCCGTTCGAGACGTGGTCGGAAGAGGGTGCGCGCGATACGCAGGCCCTTGCCGCCGCGCGGGTGGCCCGGCTGCTGGCCGAGTATCAGGCGCCGCCGCTCGACCCCGCCACGCACGCGGCGCTGGAAGACCACGTCGCGCGGCGGAAAGCGTCGATGAAGGACGCCTTCACCTGATCGCCGGCTCGCGCGGCGGCAGGTGCCGCGCCTCGGCCATGATGGCGGCCAGCACCTCGACATGCAGGGCGGCGTCATAGGTGGTGGCGCGGCTGCGGCGGGCCAGTTCGTGCGCGGCCTCGCTGTCGCACAGCGCCTCGAGCACCGCCGCCTGGCCGGGCAGCGCCGCCTCGCCCAGCACCCGGGCCAGATCGCGCTGCCGATCATAGGCGTCGAGCGCGAAGCGCGCGGCGCGCACCAGCAATCGCGGGCGGCGCAGGGCTGAAACGATACGCAGAATGTCGGTCATGGCATCGGCTCCTGTCAGGTTCGGACGCCGATGCTGCGCCGGAGGGGCCGGGCGTTGCGCCAAGGGCCGGGCGGCGTGCGGTGCCGCAGCCGGACGTTAACGTGCTGAATTCAAGGTGAATGGCACTTCCGGCGCGTTAACGCCCTGCTAACCACTCCCTCCACAGGCTGCTGAGCGTCTTGGGGGCGGCAGGCCGAGAAACGGCCGGAACACGTGGAGAAGGGGACGACCGCCATGAACGCCTCGGAGACCGGGCTGCTGCCCGAAACATGGGTGCCGCAGACCGCTCGCGATTATCTGGATCATGTCGAGGACGGGCGCAGCTTGCGTTCGCTGGCACGGGAACGGGGCTGCCATGCCTCGACCGTGCTGCGGCGGGTGCGCCGCATCGAAGGGCGGCGGGACGATCCCCTGATCGATCTTGTCCTGAGCCGGATCGGCCAGGGCTGTTCCATCGGAGGCGAGACCGGCATGAGCGACACCACCACCAAGACGACCCCATCGGCCAAGGCGGCCGAACTGGAGCGCGAGGCCCGGCGCATCCTGCGCCGCCTGGCCGAGCCGCATACCTGCCTTGTCGCCGCACCGCAGATGGAAACCGCGGTCGTTATGCGCGAGACGGCGCAGGGAGAGAGCGTGCGAGTCGCGGTCCTGTCGCGCCAGGTGGCCGAGGCGATGGCGCTGCGCGACTGGATCGAGCCGCGGCGGCGGGGCCGGGTTCTCCGCTACGGGCTGACGGCGACCGGGCGCGCCGCTCTCAGGCGGATGCAGGCCGCCGATGCGGGGACGGATGCGCCCTTTGCCGCCCAGCATCGCGACATGCAGGACCGCGAGACCGACCGGGGCGGCCGCGCCCGGTATAACGCCGCCGAAAGCCCCCTGTCGGTTCTGGCCCGCCGCCGCGGTCGCGACGGCAAGCCCTTCCTGTCGGCCGATCTGGTGACGGCGGGCGAACGTCTGCGCGAGGATTTCGAACTGGCGCAGATGGGTCCGCGCGTGGCGCAGAACTGGGACAGGTTCCTGACCGCGGGCGTCGACGGGGGCGGCGCCGCCGACCGCGCCGGCACCGGGCCCGACTCCGCGCGCGCCCGCGTGCATGCGGCGCTGAGGGATCTGGGCCCGGGGCTGGGCGATGTCGTGCTGCGCGCCTGCTGCTTTCTGGAAGGAATGGAATCGATCGAACGCCGCATGGGCTGGGCCGCGCGGTCGGGCAAGATCGTGCTGCGGATCGGATTGCAGCGACTGCTGCGGCATTACGACGAGCGGCATGGCGGCCGGGCCCCGCTGATCGGCTGATCCGCCGCGGGCGCCCGGCCGGGGCCGGGGCGCATCGCGCGCAAGCCTGTCCTCGCTTCGGCGAGGCGCCGCGTCGGAGCTTGCCTTCGGCGCGGGCGGGCATAAGAAATGCCCATGGCACTCACCCTGCGCCAGATGCGGTATTTCGTGACGCTGGCCGATACGGGCAGTTTCAGCGCCGCCGCGGCGCGCGTTCATGTCAGCCAGCCGGCCCTGTCGATCCAGATCAAGGAGATGGAGGCCCATCTGGGGGCGCCGCTGGTCGAGCGGCTGCCCCGGGCGATCCGGCTGACGCGACTGGGCCACGAGGTTCTGGGCCGGGCCCGGCGCGTCCTGGCCGAGGTGGACGATCTGGAACAGGCGGCGCGCTGGCGCGACGGGCTGGCGGGCCGGCTGCATCTGGGGGTCATCCCCACCGTGGCGCCCTATCTCCTGCCCCCGGCCCTGACCCGGATCCGGGCCAGCGACCTGACGCTCGACATCCGCGTGCGCGAGGCGCAGACCGCCGCGCTGCTCGACGCGTTGCAGCGCGGCCGGATCGATGCGGCCGTCGTGGCCCTGCCGGTATCGGCCGAGGGGCTTGAGACGGTGACGCTGTTCGAGGACCGGTTCCTGCTGGCGGGATCCGAGCAGCGGCTGTCGCGCTGGCGGGGCCGCGAGGATCGGCTGCGGCCGGTGGCGCTGGAGCCCGATCAGCTTCTGCTTCTGGACGAGGGGCATTGCCTGGCGGATCAGGCGCTGGATGTCTGCGGCATGACCGGGCGGCGGCAGGTCGATCTGGGGGCGTCGTCGCTGTCGACCCTGTGCGGGCTGGTCAGCCAGGGCTTCGGCCTGACGCTGCTGCCCGAACTGGCGGTGCGGACCGAAGCGGCCGCCGCGCCGGGCCTGCGGCTGATGCGGTTCGCCGCGCCCGAACCGGCCCGCGACATCGCGCTGGTGCGCCGGGCGGGCAGCGCCGACGACCGGTGGGTGGGCGAGCTGGCGCAATTGCTGGCCGGGGCGGGCGAGGGGCCCATCCGCCATGCCCGCAGCGCAGTTCCGGCATGAAGATGTCCCGCACCGCTTGGACAATGCGTCCCGCTGCGACTAAGTTGCGGCAAACCGGAGGAATGCCATGCCCCGCGATCTGAAAATCCCCGGCCAGCGCCACCCCGAAAAGGCGCACCGGCCCGATAACGCGCAGCCGAAGAAACCGGCCTGGATCCGGGTCAAGGCGCCGTCGGGCAAGGGCTATACCGAAACGCGCAACATCATGCGCGAGCATCGCCTCTCGACCGTCTGCGAAGAGGCGGGCTGCCCCAATGTGGGCGAATGCTGGAGCCAGGGCCACGCGACCATGATGATCATGGGCGAGATCTGCACCCGCGGCTGCACCTTCTGCAACGTGGCGACGGGGCGCCCCGAGGCGCTGGACGTGTTCGAACCCGGCCGCGTCGCCGATGCCGTCAAGAAGCTGGGCCTGAACCACGTGGTCATCACCAGCGTCGACCGCGACGACGTGACCGACGGCGGTGCCGAACATTTCGCCCAGACGATCCGGGCCGTGCGCCGCCAGTCGCCGGGAACGACGATCGAGATCCTGACGCCCGATTTCCTGCGCTGCGGGCCCGAGGCGCTGGAGGTCGTGGTCGCCGCCCGGCCCGACGTCTTCAACCATAACCTGGAGACGGTGCCCGGCCTCTATCCCGAAGTGCGGCCCGGCGCGCGCTACTTCCACTCGCTGCGGCTGCTGCAACGGGTGAAGGAGCTGGATCCGGCGATGTTCACCAAGTCGGGGATCATGGTGGGGCTGGGCGAACGGCCGGAAGAGGTGCGCCAGGTGATGGACGACATGCGCGCCGCCGATGTCGATTTCCTGACCGTCGGCCAGTATCTGCAGCCGACGCCCAAGCATCACCGGGTGGACCGCTTCGTCACGCCCGAGGAATTCGCCGCCTACGAAAAGGCCGCCTTCGGCAAGGGTTTCCTGATGGTGTCGGCCACGCCGCTCACCCGCTCGTCCTACCATGCGGGCGACGATTTCGCGCGCCTGCGCGCCGCGCGCCTGGAACGGCTGGGGCGGGGCGCCTGAGGGCCGGGGGCGGCGCCTAGCGCAGCCCCTCGCGCGCGATGGTCACGGCCAGGTCCGCCACGGCGCGGCTGCGGGCCGCGGCGATGGTCGCGGTGGTCGGCTCGGCCGTCAGCGGCACCGTCAGGTCGAAGCTGCGGGCCCGGTCGCGGCCGATCCCCGGCGCGGCGGCGACGAAATATTGCCCCGACAGGCGGAAGCGGGCGCTGCGCAGATCGGCGACCATGTCTTCGACCTGAACCTCGATCCGGGCGTCGGGAAGCGATTCGTATAGCCAGGGCGCCGGCGCCACCTGCGCGCCGGTGATCTGGTTCAGCGCCCGCACCAGCCCGAGCGTGACCGCGCGTTTCGGGTCGTCGGCCCAGAGCAGGTCGGACGACGAGGTCAGCACCCCGTCCGCGCCCTGCAGAAAGATCTCCTCGGCCGCGGCATAGGTCGGCAGCGTCACCTCGGACAGTTCCACCGTGCGGTAGGCGATGCGCACCTGCGCGCTTGGCGGCGCCGGATCGGCGGGGATGCGTTGCACCGTGCCGGAACAGGCGGCCAGCAGCAGGGCGAGGGGCAGGGCGGCGGCGAGAGGCTTGCGCATGATTATCGTCCCAGGATGATGGAGTTCGGCCGACGCTCGAGCGCGCGGGCCAGGGAGGCGACGGCATCGGCCGCACGCTGCACCTCGCGCAGGGCCGAGCGGATTTCGCGATTCAGCTCCGAGGTCTGCCCGTAGCCCGCGATGGTGGTGCTGGCGTCGCCGAGCAGACCGTCGATCCGGTCGAAGGTGCTGGGCAGGCGGGCGGCGCTGTCGGCCACGGTCTCGGCGGCGCGCTGCGCGGCGGCCAGGGTCTGGTTGACGTTCTCGACCGCGCCGCCCTGGCGGATATCGGCCAGAATGGCCGCCAGCTCGCTCAGCGCCTCGTTCAGACGGGCGGGAAGGCGGGCCGTATCCTCGGAGGCCACGAGGGCGTTCGCGCTGGCCAGAAGGTCCGAAGCCCGTTCCGTCAGATCGCGAAGCGGCAGATCGCGGGCCTGATCGGCCACGGCCCTGAGCTCGGTCACCAGCGCCGGAACGCCCTCGACCGACCCCGAGACATCGTTCGCGGCGGTCGCGGTCGCGTCGATCGCGGCCAACAGCCGTTCGACCCCCCGCTGCTCGGTCACCTGCGCCAGCGTGGCGCGCAGATCGGTGGCCGTGCCCTGCAATTCGGCCAGCAGGGCCGAGACATCGCCGGGCAGGGCCTGCACCCCGTCCGATCCGATCAGATCGCCGGTGGTCGCCGTGAGGCCGCGCAGATCGGTCAGCGTCGCGGTCAGTTCGGTCGGCAGGGCGCGCGCAGCATCGGTGCCGATCAGCGCGTCGGCACTGGCCAGCACGGCATCGATCCGCGCCACGACCTGATCCAGCGGCAGGTCGCGCGCCCGGGCGGCGGTGGCGCGGAGATCCTCGACCAGCGCGGGCACGCCTTCGACGCTGCCGGAGACGGAATCGGCGGCGGCGGCTGCGGCATCGACCGCCGCCAGCAGCCGTTCCACCCCGTTGTCGCGGTTCAGCGTGGCGATCGTGCCCTGCAGTTCTGTGGCGGTGGCTTGCAGTTCCGCGACCAGCGCCGCGATCCCGGTCGGCAGCCCCTGGGTCTCGGGCGCCGCGAGCAGGGTCTGCGCCTGGTCCAGCAGCCCTTGCAGCCGCGCCAATGTCTGCTGCACGTCGTCGGCCAGCGGGCGGAAATCCCCCGCCGCGCCCTGCAACTCGGCCAGCAGATCCGGAACGCCGGAGACGGCGGCCGTCACGCCCTCGGCGGCCGCGGCGGCGGCATCGACGGCGGCCAGGGCACGGTCCACGCCCTGCTGTTCGTCGAACCGGCCGAGCGTGGCGCGCAGGTCGCCGATGGCCGCCTGCAATTCGGCGACGGTGGCCGAGACGTCGGCGGGAAGCCGTTGCAGATCGGCATTGCCCACGACGCCCTGCACATCGGCCAGGATCGCGCGCAGATCCGACGGCGCCTGTTGCAGGTCGGGGCTGGAGACCAGCGCCGCCGCATTGTCCATCAGCCGGATCGCGCTGGACAGAAGATCCTCGATCGGCAGGGCGTTGATCCGCTCGAACACCCCTTCGGCCGTGGCCGACACGTCGCGCAGGTCGCTGGCAGTGGCGGGGATGAAGGGATAGGGCTCGGCGGCGGGATCGAAATCCGCGGGCGGCGCGTCGGGAACGTCGGTCAGCACGATCTTCAGCCCGCCGGTCAGGATGCTGGCATTGGTCAGCTGCGCGCGCATCCCCTCGGACACCCGTTCGGCGAGGAAGGACAGCGCCTCGGCCGTGCCGACCTGCCCGGGCAGGCCGAGACGGGAAATGTCGATCTCGAGCACGGCGACCAGCCGCACCCGGGAATCGCCGAACCGTTCCTCATCGACCAGGCCCGAGATGTTGACGACGCGGCCGACCTTGAGCCCGCGCATCTCGACCGGGGAATCCGCGGTCAGCCCGGCGACGTTCTCGAAGAACAGGACGGCGGTCGTCAGTTTCCGGCCGCTCGACCCCTCGAACACGCTGTTCCGGGCCGAGGCCTCGTCGGGATAGACGGTATAGGTCAGCCCCTCGGAGGGCGGCTCTCCGCCCGAGACCAGAGTGTCGAAGGTGATCCCGCCCGAGACGAGCGAGGCGATCGACTTGAAATCCAGCTCGGCGCCGTTCGGCCCGAGCGAGAAGGTAAAGCCCGACGTGTCCCAGAACCGCGTCGCGGTGGTGATCAGCCGGTCATGGGGGGACAGGATGATCGCATCGGCATAGACGGCGCTGCCGTCCTGGGTGATCCGCGCGGCACCGATGCGGCCCACCTCGAGCCCCTTGTAGAGGATCGGCGTGTTCTCGGTCAGGCCCTGATCCGTGTCGGACCGCAGCATCAGGCGCAGCCCCTTCTGCCCGCCCTTGACCAGCGGCGATTGCGGCAGCCCCTCGAACCGGCGGCGCATCCCGTCGGCCTGGGTGTCCCAGCTTCCCTCGATGAAGACGCCCGACAGGACGGTATCCAGTCCGGTCACGCCCCGCGTGGTCACTTCGGGCCGCACGACCCAGAACTTCGCGTCGCCGTCCATATAGGAGGCCACGTCCTTTTCGACCCGGACGAATACCGCGACCCTGTCCAGAGACGAGGTGAAGGCCACCCGCTCGACCACGCCCACCGCGACGTCGCGGTAGCGCAGCTCGGTCTCGCCGGCCGCGATGCCCGAGGCATTGTCGAACGTGATCTCGATCAGCGGGCCGCGCTGCGAATAGGTCTGCCAGGCCACGGCCAGGGCGACCAGAACGGCCAGAAGCGGCACCAGCCAGACCAGAGAGGCGCCGCGGAAAAAGGTCCGTCGTGCCGGGGCGACAGGCACGTCGGGGGCGTCGGGATGGCTCACGCGGGCGGGTCCTTTCGGTCGGTATCGGCATCCATGCGGTCCCAGAACATGCGCGGATCGAAGCTCTGGGCGGACAGCATGGTGAAGATGACCGACAGGGCAAAGGCCAGGCTGGCCGGTCCGGGCTTGATCGAGGCGGCGATGTTGAGCTGCACCAGCGACGACAGGATGGCAACGACGAAGACGTCGATCATCGACCAGCGGCCGATATATTCGACGATCTCGTATAACAGGTGCCGGCGCCGGGGGGGGATGTCGGATCCCCGCTGGATGCCCAGGGCCAGCAGCGCCACCGCCCCGAATTTCGCCAGCGGGATGGCGACGCTGGCCAGCAGGATGATCGCCGCGACGCCGAAGGCCCCGTACTGGGCCAGTTCGACGGCGCCCTCGATGATGGTGGCGTCGTTGCGGGTGAACAGGGTGCGGGTTTCCAGCATCGGATACAGGTTCGCCGGGATGTAGAACAGCACGCCCGCCACCCACCAGGCCCATACCCGCTGCAGGCTGCCCCGGTCGCGTGAGACAAGCCGGCTGCCGCAGCGCCCGCAGCGCGGGGTGCCCATCGGCCAGGCCAGCAGGCACCGCCGGCAGCCGACCAGACCCGCCTGGCGCGCGGTGGTCAGGTGTTCGAGGTTTCGAGCGATTTCCATAGCGACCAGCGGCAGATGAAGCGTTCCTGAACGACCAGTATGACCACCAGCGCCAGGAACATCCAGAAGGCGGGACCGAAGCCGATCCGCGCCAGATCGGCGACCTTGACCAGCGCGACGGCACAGCCGATGGCGAAGATCTCGGCCATCGACCAGGGGCGCAGTTCCTCGACAAGACGGAAGGCCCGGCGCGCGCCCCGCGCCAGCGGCCGGCCCGCCACCAGCGGCACGAGGACATAGAGCGTCAGCACAAGCCGCAAGAGCGGCAGGCCCACGATCATCGCCGCCACCGCCGCCGACAGCACCAGAAGCGGCCCGCTGAAGGCGAAGGCGGTGCCGACGACCGTGGCGCTGTTCGAGAACCCCGCGACGCTGATGCGCAGGAAGGGCAGGAAGGCGGCGCCGGTGATCAGCACCAGCGCGGCAAGCGACAGGGCGATCACCTGAACGCCCGCATCGCGGCGCGGCGCGATCAGGACCGTATGGCAGCGGGCGCAGACGGCCCGGTGCCCCGGCCCCGGATCGGCCGCGCGATACAGCGCGTCGCAATTCCGGCAGACAATCAGTTCCCTGTCGTCGTCCATCGACCATCCCGCGGCCCGCCCATGGGCCCGAGGTCACTTGCGGGCAAAGGCATCGCGATTGCAACGCAATTCCGCGCCCCGGCCCCGGTGGCGGGCGGCGGGGGCAGGGCGTGACGCGAGGTTACCGGGCCGGGGTCACGCCCGCGAGCCGGCGAACCGCGCCTGCCATTCCTCGCGCTCCTCGTCGGTGATCTTGCGAAACAGCATCTCGGGCGTGTCGAAGGCGTGACCGGGCGGCAGGGCCTGCAGCGCGGCGCCCGGATCGTCGGGCCAGGCGTCGTCCTCGGTGCGCAGGGCCGCGAGCAGCGTCCGGGCGGCATCGGGGATGAAGGGCCGCGACAGGACCGCATAGACCCGGATCAGGTTCAGCGACAGCCGAACGATGGCCGCGGCGCGGTCGGGGTCGGACTTGAAGGCCGACCAGGGCGCGGCGGATTGCAGATATTCGTTGCCCGCGACCCAGATCGCCCGCAATTCGGCCGCTGCCTTGCGTATCTCGATCGCCTCCATCTGCGCCTCGTAGGCGCGGATGCGGCGCGACACCTCGTCGATCAGCGCCTCTTCGGCCGGGCCGTAGCTGCCGCCCGCCGGCACCTCCTCGCCGAATTTCGAGCGGCAGAACTTGGTCACGCGGCTGACGAAATTGCCGAGGACATCGGCCAGATCCTTGTTCACGCCGGCCTGGAAATTCTCCCACGTGAACTCGCTGTCGCCGCTTTCCGGCGCGTGGGACAGAAGCCACCAGCGCCAGTAATCGGCCGGCAGGATCGACAGGGCCTGGTCCATGAACACGCCGCGGCCCTGGCTGGTCGAGAACTGACCGCCATCGTAGTTGAGGTAGTTGAACGACTTGATGTAGTCGACCAGCTTCCAGTCCTCTCCGTCCTGGGTATTGGCGCCCATGATCGTCGCCGGGAAGGACAGGGTGTGGAAGGGCACGTTGTCCTTTCCCATGAACTGCACGTAGCGTACTTCGTCCGCGCCGCGCCCGGTGCGCCACCAGCGTTCCCATTCGGCGTCGGGCAGGCCCCGTTCGTCGGCCCATTCCTTGGCGCAGGCGATGTATTCTATCGGCGCGTCGAACCAGACATAGAAGACCTTGCCCTCCATCCCCGGCCAGGGCGCATCGCCCTTGCGCACGGGCACGCCCCAATCCAGATCGCGCGTGATGCCGCGATCCTGCAACCCGTCGCCGTCATTCAGCCATTTCCGCGCGATCGAGGTGGTCAGCACCGGCCAGTCCGTCTTGCTGTCGATCCAGTCGTTCAGCTGGCCGCGCATGGCGCTCTGGCGGAGATAGAGGTGCTTGGTCTCGCGTATCTCCAGGTCGGTCGAGCCCGAGATGGCGCTGCGCGGGTCGATCAGGTCGGTCGGGTCGAGCTGCTTGGTGCAGTTCTCGCACTGGTCGCCCCGGGCCTTGTCATAGCCGCAATTGGGGCAGGTCCCCTCGATGTAGCGGTCGGGCAGGAACCGGCCGTCGGCATGGGAATAGACCTGGCGCTCGGACACTTCCGAGATCAGCCCGGCCGCATCCAGGCAGCCGGCGAAATGCTGGGTGAGGCGGTGGTTCTGCGGGCTGGACGAGCGGCCGAACTTGTCGAAGGACAGACGGAAGCCGTCGGACAGCTTCTTCTGCACCTCGTGCATTTCGGCGCAATACTCCGCCACGGGCTTGCCCGCCTTGGCGGCGGCCAGCTCGGCCGGGGTTCCGTGTTCGTCGGTGGCGCACAGGAACAGCACCTCATGCCCGCGGCCGCGCATGTAGCGCGCATAGAGATCGGCGGGAAGCTGGCTGCCCACCAGATTGCCCAGATGCTTGATCCCGTTGATATAGGGTATCGCCGAGGTGATGAGAACGCGTGCCATAAGGATGCCCCTGCCTGTGCAGCGCACGCTCTAGCGCAAGGGCGGGCCAAGGGCCAGTCCGTCGGGCTGTACCCTGCAGAGCCACCGGTGACGGGGCAGGGGAAAGGGGCGCGGGGGCGCCCCTTTCCGGATCAGGCGGCCGCGAGGGCCGGATCAGGCGGCGGTCTTGCGACGCCGCAGCAGGCCGAGCCCGCCGAGCGCCCCCACCAGAAGAAGGCCGGCTGCCGGGATCGGCACCGCGCTGACCTCGAACGTGTAGCTTCCGGCCACGCTGTTGTTCAGCCCGTTCGCGGAGAAGACGATGTCGAACGGGTCGGTCGCGACGAACGACGCGATCGTGCCTTCGGCCGACGAGGTCTGCGCCCCGGCCGGTATGGTGATCGACGTGAAGTTGTTCGTCGCCGCGTCGATGCCGAACATGACCTGGGCCAGATCCGCACCGGCGCTTGCCCCCGTTCCGGCCACCGTGATGATGCTGATCCGGACCGGACCGCTGACATCGTAGGTTTCCGAGAACGTGTCGGACGGCGCGGCGAGCCGCCAGACATCGGTGATGGTGTCGCCGGGCATGACGGTGACCGCCAGGGCCTGCAACGGTCCGAAAGAGAGCACGGCACCCAGAACCGCGCCTGTGAGATACGACTTCATTTCTACCACTCCAATAAAAATACACTGCACGCCGGCCGCGGAAATTGCGCGACTCCTGCTCCTTGATGATGAAGGACCGGGGGAAAAACGCAATCGTGTCGTGAGTGTGACCGCACCGGAGATTACAGCATTCGGCAATTCGTGATCGGCGGCGCGTGCAGGCTGTGCGGCGGGGGGCGGTTTTGCCGGACATCCCCATGCAACGCGCGCAGGCGCACAAGATCTGCCCGATTTCGAGGCAGCGCCGGTCGAGGGCGGCTGATGCCTGCGGGGCGCGGTGCCACCACCGTCGCGCGCACTGCGGCCAGATGACCATATACGGCAGCTCCGTGCGCCCGTCCCTGCCATGCCTCCGACGATCGTTCCTGCCGCAGGGTTTGATTGTTTTTCGGACCCCGACGTGGGACTCTCGCCATGCGCGGCGACCCGCACCGCGGAGCCGATCGCACATCGAACAGGGAGGATAATCATATGATACGTGCCATGCTTGCCATGCTCGGGGCTGTCATTCCCGTGGCCGCGTACGCTCAGGACAGTGCCGGCGACGGACCTGCGATGAGCTACGGGCAACGTCCTGCCTATCTGGTCGACAAGCTGGAGGATGGCGAGCTCAAGACCAAGCTCCAGTCCTGCCTGGCGAATACGCCGGAACGCACCGATTTCTCGATCGGGCACCGCGGCGCGCCCCTCATGTTCCCCGAACACACGGTGGAATCGAACCGCGCGGCGGCGCGGCAGGGGGCGGGAATTCTCGAATGCGACGTGACCTTCACAAAGGACAAGGAGCTCGTCTGCCGTCACGCGCAGAACGACCTGCACACGACGACGAACATCGTCGCGAGCGATCTGGCCGACAGATGCACGCAGCCCTTCCAGCCGGCATCGGGCGACACGGACGCGACCGCCGAATGCCGTACCTCCGATCTGACGCTGGAGGAGTTCCGCACCCTGACGCCCAAGATGGACGCGTCGGATGCGAAAGCCGAGACGGCCGAGGCGTATCTGGGCGGTGTCGCGCCGTTCCGCACGACGCTCTATTCCGAGGGGGCCACGCTGATGACCCATGCGGAATCGATCGAACTGTTCCGCTCGCTAGGGGCCAAGTTCACGCCCGAGCTGAAAGCGCCATCGGTCGAGATGCCCTTCGACGGTTTCTCGCAGGAGGACTACGCCCAGAAGCTCATCGACGAATACGTCGCCGCGGGTGTCCCGCCCGAGGACGTCTGGCCGCAGAGCTTCGACCTGGACGACGTGAAATACTGGATCGAGAACACCGATTACGGCGCCCAGGCCGTCTATCTCGACGATCGCTATTCGGAAGAGGACGGCGACGAGGGGCTGGTGGATCCGAACGATCCCGCGACGTTCAAGCCGTCCATGCAGGAGCTGGCGGATATGGGCGTGAACTACATCGCGCCGCCGCTCTGGATGTTGCTGACCCTCGACGAGAACGGCGAGATGGTGCCCTCGGCCTATGCCGAGGAGGCCAAGGCCGCCGGGCTCGACATCATCACCTGGACGCTTGAACGCTCGGGCCCGCTCTCGGGCGGCGGCGGCTGGTACTACCAGTCGGTGACGGACGCGATCAAGAGCGACAGCGACTATCTGCGCGTGCTGGATGTGCTGGCCCAGGACGTGGGCGTCGTGGGCGTGTTCTCGGATTGGCCGGCCACGGTGACGTTCTACGCGAACTGCTTCGATCTCTGAGACGACATCCCGCGGCGGGTTTCCCCCGCCGCGGGCCTAGATCCGCACCATCACGTAATCTGGCACGATGCCGGATTCGGCGATGGCCGCGCCCACGTCGAGCCCGGTCAGCGATCCGTTTCCCGTGACCAGCGCGGTGGCAAATCCCATATGGGCGCCGCCGAGAATGTCGGTATGCAGGGTGTCGCCGACCATCAGGACCCGCGCCCGGCCATTCCCGCCGTAGCGCGCCAGCGCGAGGTCGAAGATCGCCCGGAAGGGTTTGCCGTGGAAGTCGGGGGCGATCCCGGTGGCGTCGCGCAGCCGGTGCGCAAAATGGCCCGGTTCCCGCGACAGGCCGTCTTCGCGCGGCGCGACCAGATCGGGATTTCCGACCAGGACCGGACGGGGCGCGCGGCGCAGCGACGCCTCCAGATGGGCCTGGCGCGATTCCGTCCAGCCGTCCGACCCGATGAGCAGGAAGCCCTCCACATCGTCGTAGGCCGCGCGGTCATCGCCGAGATAGACGATATCGTAGGGCTCCAGCTCGGTATCCTCGGGATTGGCCGTCAGCATGACGCCCCAGCGGCGGGGCCGGGCCCGGGCCAGTTCCGCAAGCAGGGCCTCGCGGCTCGTCACGACCTCGTCGGGCGTGAAGTCGAAGCCCAGCCGCGCATAGCGCCGCATCATGCGCCGCTTCGGATAGCCGGCCGAGTTCGACACGACCATCACGGACGTGCCCTGCGCCCGGAGCGCCGCGATGCTGTCCGCCGCGCCGGGTATCGGCGTCTCGCCGACATTGAGCACCCCGTAGGCGTCGAGGAGAACCAGATCGAACATCCCGGCTATGTCCGGCAGGCGGCCGACCGGGTGCCATGTCTGCGGAAACCGCGCCTCGGGAAGGCGCGGACGCAGGTCGAGATAGGCCGCGAATGCGCGGGCCGGTTCCGTCGCGGTCGCGAGGCTCACAGGATGCGGCGCCGCAGGAAGGCGGAGATCACCTCTCCGAGGATCACGAGGGCGAGGATGGCCAGAAGGACCGTCGCCGCCTCGGGCCAGTTGAACGTGTCGATGGCGCCCTGCAGGATGATGCCGATGCCGCCCGCGCCGACGAGGCCCAGCACGGTGGATTCGCGCAGGTTGATGTCCCAGCGCAGGATCGCGACCGCCCAGAAGGTCGGCATGACCTGCGGCACGATGGCATAGGCGATGACCTTGAACCGCGATGCGCCCGTGGCCTCCAGCGCCTCGACCGGGCGCTTGTCGATCTCCTCGATCGCCTCGCCCAGCAGCTTGCCCACGAAGCCGATGGACCGGAACATGATCGCCACGATGCCGGCGACGACGCCCGGCCCGAAGATCGCCACGAAGAGAAGCGCCCAGATGATCGTGTTGACCGACCGCGAAGTCACGAGGATCAGCCGCCCGAGCCAGAGCGTCGCGCGGTTCGGCGTGGTGTTCTGCGCAGCGAGATAGGCCACCGGCAGCGACATCAGCACCGCGAAGGCCGTGGCGAAGGTGGCAATGTTCACGGTTTGCCACAGCACCCGCAGGATGCTTGCGATGTTCGTCGTGTCGGGGGGATACATGCGCTCGAACAGATCGCCCATCTGGCCCGGCGCGTCCCAGACCCAGGCCCAGACCACCTCGATCGAGGTGATCGACCAGGCGATGGCGAGGGCGCAGATCGCGAAGATCGCGAACCTCTGCCACTTCTGTCTGGACGAGAAACGCGACCAGTCCTCGCGCCCGAATTGTTCGGAAATGCTGGTCATCCGATCCGCTTCCTGATCTGTCCGCTGATCCCTTCGGAGATCAGGATCACTCCGACGATCACGATGGTGATGGCGAGGGCGAAGTCGTAGTCGTAGCGGCCGAACGCGTTGGCCAGCGTGGCGCCGATACCGCCGGCGCCGACGATGCCGACCACCGCCGAGGCGCGCAGGTTGCTGTCGAGCTGGTAGATCGTCAGGCCGATCTGGCGCGGCATGATCTGCGGAAAGACCGCGTAGAATATCGTCGAGAAGAACGGCGCGCCCGCGGCGCGCATGGCCTCGACCTGGCCGAAGTCGATCTCCTCGATGCGCTCGGCCAGCATCTTGGCCACGAAGCCGACGGAATAGACCACCAGCGTCAGCACCCCCGCGAAGGGGCCGAAACCCACGGCCTTCACGAAGATGATCGCGACGATCACCGGGTGGAAGCTGCGCGCGACGATGATGACGAAGCGCCCGAGATAGTAGATCGGCATCGGCGCGACGTTGCGCGCCGCCATGAAGGCGATGGGAATCGACAGCAGCACGCCGCCCGTGGTGGCGAGGATCGCGATCTTCAGGCTTTCGAGAAAGCCGTCGATCAGCAGGCCGCTGCGCTCGAAGCTGGGCGGGAAGGCGCCGCCGAAGATGCGCCCGGCGCGGCCGATCCCGTCGGCGACGCGGTTCCAGTCGATGGGCATCGTCGCGCCGACCCAGAGGAAATAGCCGAGGGCGCCAAGATAGACGGCCCAGCGGATCACCGGATTTGCGATGAAGGGCGGCTTGCGCCAGGTATCGGGCGTCGCGCTCATGACGCCTGCCTCAGATCGCCGCTGCGGTCGGCATGGGGGCTGCCCGAATAGATCCGGTCCATCGCGTCCTGATCGAGCCGGGCCGGCGCGTCGTCGAAGATGATCCGGCCGTACCGCATCCCGACGATGCGGTCGGTGTATTCCTTGGCCTCGGCCACGTTGTGGATGTTGATGAGCACCGGCAGCTTCAGCTCCCCGGCAAGGTCGCGCAGCAGGCCCATGATCTGTTCGGAGGTCTTGGGATCGAGCGAGGCCGTGGGTTCGTCCGCCAGAAGGATCTCGGGGTTCTGCATCAGCGCCCGGACCACGCCGACGCGCTGGCGTTCCCCGCCCGACAGCTGGTCGGCACGGGTATTGGCGTAATGGGCGATGCCCACCCGCTCCATCAGTTCGAAGGCGCGGCGGATGTCCTCCTTGGGGTAGCGCCGCATGATCGCCGCCCAGGTCGACAGGTAGCCCAGGCGGCCGGATTGGACGTTTTCCATCACGGTAAGCCGGTCGACGAGGTTGAAGCCCTGGAAGACCATGCCGATCTTGCGCCGCGCCGCGCGCAGCTGCCGCCCGCGCAGGCTGGTCAGCTCGGTGCCGTTCAGTTCGATCGATCCGGATGTCGGCTCCACAAGGCGGTTGATGCAGCGCAGCAGGGTCGACTTGCCCGCGCCGGACGAGCCGATGATGGACACGACGCTTTCGCCCTCGATGGTCAGGTCGAGGTTCTTGAGGACCGGATCGCCGCTGCCGTAGCGTTTGACGAGGTCGGTGATCTTCAACATGGGATGCTCCGTAGCCGGACCGGCGCAGGCCGCGCCGGTCCGCAAAGATCGATTATTCCGCGGCCAGGCCTTCGGGCGTGTATTCGACGCCGTTCGCCTTCTGGATCTGGCGGATGACGGCCCACTGGTCCTTGTAGGTGATGGGCACGAATTTCGACACGCCGGTGAATTCCTCGCCCAGGGCGGTGCCTTCGAAGTCGAAGCTGAAGAACGCCTCTTCGATGCTCTCCTTCAGCTCGGGCGCGAGGTCGTGCGCGTAGGCGTAGGAGGTGGTCGGGAAGGGATCGCTTTCCCAGACGATGCGCACCTCGTTGGGGTCGTAGAGGCCGCGCTCGGCCATCCGCTCGACGACCTCCGAGGCCACGGGCGCCGCGTCGTAATCGCCGGCGACGACGCCCAGCATCGACTGATCGTGCGAGCCGGAATAGGTCACCTCGTAATCCTCGTCGGGCACGACGCCCAGATCCGGGAAGAGCGCGCGCGGCGCCTGGTTGCCGGAATTCGAGGTGGGCGAGGTATGCGCGATCCGCTTGCCCGCGAGATCGGGCATCTCCTGGATGTCGCTGTCGGCCCGGGTGTAGACCTGAAGCTTGTAGCCGAACTGTCCGTCGTCCCCGCCCATGATCGCAAAGGGCACGGCGCCGGCGAGGTTCACCGCGAAGGGGGTCGGCCCGGTGGAGAAGCCCGCGATGTGCAGGCGGCCCGAGCGCATGGCCTCGACCTCGGCCGAGTTGGACTGCACCGCGAAGAACTGCACGTTCTTGCCCGTCACCTCTTCGAGATGTTCGATGAACGGCGTCCAGATGTCCTCGTAGATCGCCGGATCCTCGACGGGGGTATAGGCGAAGACGAGCGTGTCGGGGTTGCGCAGCGCGGCTTCGTCCTGCGGCGCATCCGCCACCAGGTCGCCGTCCGCATCGCAATACTGCGCGTCGAGCTGACCGCGGCTTTCGCAGCTGTCCTGGGCGAAGGCGGCCGACGCCGTGAAGGCCAGCGCGGCAAGCGCCGCGGTCCCGAAGATCGTGTCCTTGGGCATTTCGATTATCCTCCCTTTAACGTGTTCGCTGCGCCGCCTTCGCGGCGCTTGGGGCGGATGACAGCACCGAATTTTGGGATATGCAACATATCTCGTTCCAGAATCTGCGCTTTCCGGCTATCTGCGGTCCCGAGAGCGGAGTGGAGCGAGGGTGCATGGTAGAGGCCCTGGAGCCCAGGCGATTGAAAAAGGCGGATCGACGGCGGCAGATCCTGCTCGAGCTTCGACTGAAGCCGCATGTCCGCGTCAGCGAACTCGCCGCCCAGTTCGGAGTCACGACCGAGACGGTGCGCCGCGACATGGAGGAGCTGAGCGATGCGGGCCTTCTGAACCGCGCGCATGGGGGCGCTTCGGCGGCAGCGCCCGGCATTCATCGCGACATGGACGAGCGTCGCCTCGAACGGGTGGCCGAACGCGAACGGCTAGGGCGGTTCGCGGCGCGGCTGGTCGCGGACGGCGACACGATCATGATCGACGCCGGAACGACCACGATGGAACTCGCGCGGGCGCTCGCCTTCGAAGAGCGGCGCGTCACGGCGGTCACCAACTCCCTGCAGGTCGCGATGATGCTGGGGCAGAGCCCGGCCGCAAGCGTGCACCTCCTTCCCGGCAGCTACATGCGCGAAGAGGCGGCCGTGGTCGGGGCGGAGGCCTGCGAATACCTCGGGCACTACAATGTCGATGCCTGTTTCCTCGGCGCTGCCGGGCTCAGCGAATCGGGCGTGACCGAAGCCGTCGCGGGCTTCGACGCGATCAAGCGCACGATGATGCGTCAGAGCGGGACGCGATACTTCCTGATCGACAGCAGCAAGTTCGGGCGCACGCATCTGTCCCGTGTCGCGCGCTGCGAGGAGATCGGGACATTGGTGACCGACGCGCCCCCCGAGGGAAGCCTTGCGGCCGCGATGCGGCGGACCGACGTGGACGTTCTCGTCACACCTGTCCGGGCGGGCGATGCGGCGGATGACGCGGGGGTCCGGCGCAGCGGCAGCTGACGTGCGGATCTCCGCTGTCGCCAGTGCCGTTGTCGGCGCCCCCCGTAGTCCGGCGGACGGTCCGGCCGGAGCCGCAACGGCGCTCGGGGAAGCGCACGGGTGACGCGGCGAAGCTGGAAAGACGATTACCCGGATGCGGGAGATCGGCGTCAGAAGCCCTGCCGGCGCAGCTCCGCCTTGACTTTTTCGCGAGACGCGACATCGCGTGTCGGGAACGCGGCGAAGTAGTCTGCCGCTGTTGCATCCGGTTTGGTCCGGCGAATGGCCTGCCGCCAATGGAGCGCCTGATCGTCTCGCCTTGCCAACCCGTTGGCGACGAGCGCGATCATGGCGATCAGGTAGTGAGCTCCGGGAGTCGTCGCCGCCCGGTGGGCCCAGTCGGCTGCGGCCTGATAATCCTCGTTCTGTATCAGCATCTGCGCGCGGACGCCGTGGATGCCGTAAAGTAGCGGGTCGAGCGGGCTCAGATGCAACGAGGTGTCGAGAGATCTGAACGCGGCGGGCCCGTCGCCGGTCAGCATCGCGGTGAACGCCGTTGCGTAGAAGCCCTGCGCGTAGTTCGGATTGAGTGTCGTTGCCCGCCCCAGCCAGTCGGCGGCGATTTCGGGCTCGTCCGTCAGCCAGAACGACCGGCCCATGGTGAAGTTCGCAAACGGGTCGATTGGATCGAGCTCCAGGCTGCGCTCGGCGTGGCGCCGCGCTTCGCGTGCCGAAGCGGCGGGATCAGGGGCCTGCCGCAGGAAGGCATCCAGAAAGCTGGTGAAGGACAGACCCGCATGGGCGCGCGCGAAACGCGGTTCCGCCGTGGCCGCGCGTTCGAAACATGCCCGTGCCAGCGCCGTCGCGGGCGGCGTGAAGCGATAGAGATGACGGAGGCCGAGGTGGTAATTGGCCCAGGCATCGAGCCCCTCCGGCCCCTTCAGCTGCGCGAGGCGCGCCTCGTTGTAGGGGATGTGCGTCTCAAGCGCGGCGATCAGATGCGCCACGATCTGCCCCCTCAGATCATCGATCCCGTCGGCGCAAGTCGCAAGCCGGTCCGCCCAGAGGATCTCGTGAGTACTGGTGTCGGTGAGTTCCAGTATGACCGTCACCTTGCCTTTCTGGCTCTCGACGATCCCCGACAGCACGTAGCGGGCGGCAAGCGCCGTCGCCACCAGGTCCAGGTCGGTGGCGGCTTGCCGGAAGCGAAACGAAGAGCCCCGAGCGATCACCGCCATCCAGCGCAGCCGCGACAACGCCTGGATGATCTCGTGAGATATCGCCTCTCCCAGAAGGACAAGATCCGGTGACGCGCCGAGCGGCTTAAGGGGCAGGACGGCGATGGATGGCCGTCCGGCCGGATGTGCGGGCGTCTGATCTGCGGGCGCGGTCGCGGCCCGCGCGGGCAAGGCATCCGCCATTTCCGCCACTTCCGCAACGAAGCGAAACCCGCGGCCATGCACGGTGCGGATCACCGCCTGTCGTGCGCCATCGTCATCTACGGCTATCCGCGCCGAGCGGATGCGGCTGGAAATGCTGGCGTCCGAGACGGCCTGCCCCTGCCAGACCGCCGCGACGAGCTCGTCCTTCTTCACCATCGCACTGCGATGTTCGACGAGGTGGATCAGAACGGCGAGGACCTGCGGCTCGAGGCACACGGCTTCGCCGCGCCGGCTGAGCAGGAAGCGCTTCGGGTCGAGCTCGAACTCTCCGAATGTCCACGTCATGCGCCAATCTACAGCAAATACACGATCCTCTACAGGAGTTCTTCAGGATTCCGTCAAGCCCGCCCCCGGACGAGGGCGTAGTCTGACCGGAACAGGTGGCGCGGACCGCCGAAAGTCACGAACAGCGACAGGAGGTCGATCATGGACCGGCACGCAATAGAAACCAGACGGTTCGACAGCCCCGACGAGCGCCTCGACATGAAGGAGCGCGGCGGCATCTCCATTGTCAAAATGGCCGATGGAAGCGCCGGGATGCACGCGATCTTCGAACCCGGCTGGACCTGGGAGGCCGACGAGAAGCCGCTGCTCGGCTCACCCGATTCCTGCCCGATGCGGCACACCGGCTACTGCATGTCGGGCAAGCTCGTGGTCCGCATGGTCAAAACGGGGCGCGAGACGAGACTGGGAGCGGGCGACTTCTTCGAGATACCGCCGGGTCACGACGCCTATGTCGAAGGTGCCGAACGGGTCGAGCTGATCCTGTTCGCGGCACCCGAACACCAGCACTGAGGCGCTTTTTCCAGGGCGCGATCCACCATGAACAGCATTGGAGAACGGCATGCGACGCATTCTGACAGGCCTGGCGCTCGTTTCATCCGGAGCCGCCTTCGCCCAGGCGGAGTTGACCCAGATCGATCGTCCGGCCTCGGAGCTCAACCAGATCCTCGCGCATCCCCTTGAGATCCCGCAAGGAGACCTCGAGGCTCGAATAGTCCGTGCCACGCTCGAACCGCGAACGAGCGCCGCCTGGCACACCCATCCGGCACCGGTCTACGTCTACATCGCGACGGGTACGCTGACGATGGAGGTCGAGGGGCAGGAACGACGGCAGATCGCCGCCGGGGAAGCCGTTGCGGAACGGCTCAACTCTCCGATGCGCGTGATCAACAAAGGTGACGAGACGGTGGAGATCATCGTCTTCCAGATCAGCCCCCCGCGGGAGGAGTTCCTGGAACGATAGCCGCGGGATCCGCGCACCGACAGCCCAAGCCAGTAATAATGGAGTGAGAGGATGGATGCGATGACGATGCGAACGACGCAGGGTCGTGGAAGACTGTTCGACAGCGTTCTTGAAACCGTGGGGGACACTCCTGCCATCCGGATCAACACCCTCGCGCCCGCGGGAGTCGAGATCTACGTCAAGGCCGAGTTCTTCAATCCGGCCGGATCGGTCAAGGACCGGCTGGCGCTCAGCATCATCGAGGAGGCGGAGCGCGATGGACGCCTGCGCCCGGGCCAGACGGTGGTCGAGGCGACGTCGGGCAATACCGGCATCGGGCTCGCGATGGTCTGCGCGGCCAAGGGCTATCCGCTGGTGGTGACGATGGCCGACAGCTTCTCGGTCGAGCGGCGCAAGCTGATGCGGATGATGGGGGCGAAGGTCGTGCTGACCCCGCGAGCGGAGAAGGGGCTCGGCATGTATCGCAAGGCCGTCGAACTGGCCGACGCCAACGGCTGGTTCCTCGCGCGCCAGTTCGAGGCCGAGGCGAACGCGCGCATCCACGAGAACACCACCGCGCGCGAGATCCTCGCCGATTTCAGCGACCGGCGGCTGGATTACTGGGTCACCGGCTACGGCACGGGCGGCACGGTGACCGGAGTGGGCCGCGTCTTGCGCCGCGAGCGGCCCGAGACGCGGATCATCCTGTCGGAACCCGCCAATGCGAAGCTCCTCGGCAGCGGCCATGCACAGCCCCGCAATGCCGATCACTCGCCGTCCGAAAGTCACCCGGCCTTCGAGCCGCACCCGATCCAGGGGTGGACCCCGGACTTCATCCCGCACGTGTTGCAGGAAGCGGTGGACGACCGGCTCTATGACGAGTTGATCCCGATCTCCGGTCCCGACGGCATCGCCTGGGCGCAGAAACTGGCGCAGCGCGAGGGGATCCTGACGGGAGTCTCGGGCGGAGCGACCTTCGCGGTCGCCATGACGATTGCCGAGCAGGCCGAGCCGGGCAGCGTCATCCTTTGCATGCTGCCGGATACCGGCGAACGCTACATGTCCACCCCGCTCTTCGAGGCGATCCCCGAGGATATGGACGAAGAGGAAGTTGCCCTGTCCCGGTCCACTCCCGGCTATCGGGTGGGCTGAGATGGAAGGCCCGGAATCGCTCGATCCCGCGGATTGGGAGCCGATCCGCGCCCTCACCCACCGCATCGTCGACGACGCCGTCGACTACACGAGGGACGTGCGCCAGCGCCCGGTCTGGCAGGACATGCCGCCCGAGGTGCGGGCCCGGTTCCAGGGCCCTGCGCCGCAAGAGGGCCAGCCGCTGGAAGCGGTCTACGGCGATCTTGTCGCCAACATGCTGCCTTACCCCATGGGCAACATCCACCCGCGTTTCTGGATGTGGTATATGGGCGCGAGCAACTTCACCGGGGCGGTCGGAGACTTCCTCGCCGCGATCCTCGGCTCGAACCTGGGCGGCGGCGACCATGCCGCGGCCGAAATCGACAAGCAGGTCGTCAACTGGCTGAAGGAGATGATCGGCTATCCGGCGGTTGCGAGCGGCACGCTGGTGTCGGGCGGGTCGGTGGCGAACCTGATCGGGTTGACGGTGGCACGTAACCAGATGTCCGGCATCGACTTGCGCGAGCTCGGACTGGGGGCGTTGGACGCTCCGATGCGCTTCTACGGCTCCGACCAGATCCACTCGTGCCACCAGGTCGCCATGGAGGCGATGGGGCTCGGCAACCGGGCCCTCCGACGCGTGCCCACGGACGCGTCTTGCCGGATGGACATCGCGGGCCTGCGCGCCGCCATCGCCGAAGACCGGGATGCCGGCATTCGGCCCGCTTGCGTGATCGCGACGGCCGGCACGGTCAATACCGGCGCCATCGACGATCTGGAGGCGATCGCCGACCTCTGCGCCGAGGAGGGGCTATGGCTGCATCTGGATGGATGCATCGGCGCGTTTCTGGCCATCGCACCCGAGAGCAAGGCGCTGGTGCGGGGGATCGCGCGGGCCGACTCCATTGCGCTGGACCCGCATAAATGGCTGCACGCGCCCTTCGACGTGGGCTGTGTCCTCGTCCGGGACGCCGAGGCACATTTCCGCAGCTTCACGCTGACGCCCGAGTATCTGGAGAATGCGCCGCGCGGCATTGCCTCTGGAGCCTGGCTGCACGATTTCGGCCTCCAGACATCGCGCGGGTTCCGTGCGCTGAAGGTCTGGATGACGCTGAGGGAACATGGGGTCGCGAAGTTCGGCCGTCTGATCGAGCAGGACCTCGCCCATGCCCGCTACCTGACCAGACGGGTCGAGGCCACGCAGGATCTGAGGATCTGCTTTCCGACATCTATCAACATCGTCTGCTTCCGCTACGATCCCGGAGGGCTGCCGGAATCCGTTCTGAAGAGGCTGAACACAGAGATCATGGTGCGAATGCAGGGGACGGGTGTGGCCGCCCTGTCCGACACGACGGTGCGGGGCTGCCACTGCCTGCGCGCGGCAATCAACAATCACCGCACCACGCGCGATGATCTGGATATGCTGGCGGACGAGGTCGCACGTCAGGGCACGGCGCTGATCGGCGAAGATGGATCTTGATCGATGCCGACACCCGGTCGGGTGTGCTGTGCCTGCGGCTGCAGCCCCGCTCCATGATCGGCGGCTCCGTCCGGGACCGGTGCCGCTTTCACGGCGGCGAAGGCACCGGATCGCGAACCAAAGCCCGGATCGGGTGCCCGGCCTCGATGTGGCGTTGCCACGCACGGGAGATGCGCGCATCAAGGCCGGGATTTTGCCACCGCAAGGAGCGTGTGCCTTGAAGTTCGGATTTCAGTTCGCCCGTGCATTATTGATCAACACGCTATTCGACGTCGCGATTATCGCGGCACTACTTTATCTCGGAGATGAGCTTTCGGGCCCTGGCATCTTCTTTGGCTGGCTGATTTTGCTAGCCGGCCGCGCCGTGCTGGGCATCCGTTCCTCTTTGTTGCGGCTGCTAGAGCATTGGCTGTTTCGAAGCGAACGGCTGGAACGACTAACTGCCGCTCTGAGAGTGGCCGGTGTGTCAAGAGACTATGAAATTGTTCCTGAATTTGAGGCACTGGCACAAAGCGTAACACGTGACGACGACGCCGGGCCTAAGGCGAAGCAACTAATCTCGGAACTTGTGGGCTACGCGCAGTGCGCGACCGAAACCGGTCCGCTTCGCGGCTTAATGTTTCGCTCGGTCTTGGACGCAGCGGTCCGTCGCCACTTAGCATGATGCTGCATCGAGGGCGAAGTGCCCTCAAAAATGTGCCGGACTGATAGTAGGGCGACGCGCAGCATTTCAGTCGCTTGCGCGCATGAAGTGGCGGAGAGACAGGGATTCGAACCCTGGGAACCCGTGAAGGCTCAACGGTTTTCGAGACCGCCCCGTTCGACCACTCCGGCACCTCTCCGCGAAGGGTCTGGCGGCTCACATAGAGGGGGTGCGGAGGGGGTGCAACCCCTTTTCTTTGGCCTGCCGGAACCCGCTGGCGGGCGACACGCGGGCTTGGCTTGGCCACGGCGGCGTCATAGGTTGGCGCGGTTTCTGCAGCCTCCGAGGTTTTCCGATGCGCCGCCTCCTCCTTTCCCTGCTTTTCGCCGGCCTCGCGCCCGTCGCCGCCGCTGCCGCCGAGCGGGAAGAGGTCGATGCGCTCTACCGGGCGCTGGCGCTGGACCAGGTCATCGAGGTGATGCGGGACGAGGGGCGCGATTACGGCGACGACCTGCGCGAGGAAATGTTCCCGGGCAGCGGGGGCGAGGCGTGGAGCGACATCGTCGACGGGCTGTACGACGCCGAGCGCATGGGGCGGGTCGTGGCGGAGGGGCTGGTCGCGGCTCTGGCCGATACCGACGTCACGCCGCTGCTGGAATTCTTCACCTCCGAGGAGGGCGCGCGCATCGTGCGGCTCGAGATCGAGGCCCGGCGCGCCCTGCTGGATCCCGATGTCGAGGAGGCGGCGCAGGCGGCGCTGCGGCGGATGCGCCAGGACGGCGATGCGCGGCTGGATCGGCTGGACACCTTCGTCGAGGTCAACGACCTGATCGAGTTGAACGTCGTCGGCGCGATGAACTCGAACTATGCCTTCTATTCCGGGATGATCGACGGCAATGCCTTCGGCGGCGAGATGACCGAGGCCGAAGCGCTGTCGAATGTCTGGTCGCAGGAGCCCGAGATCCGCGCCGACACGATAGACTGGCTCTATTCCTATCTGGCGATGGCCTACCAGCCCTTGGACGACGGGGAGATCGACGCCTATACCGCGCTGTCGGCCACGCCCGAGGGGCAGGCCATGAATCAAGCGGTGTTCGAAAGCTTCGACCGGATGTACACGCAGATCTCGCGCGCGCTCGGCCGGGCGGCGGCGGATTTCGTGGCCGGGCAGGACATCTGACGCTTGACAGCGGATCGGAGGCTGCGCATAAGCGCGGTCTCCGCCCGGGCCACGCGTCCGCGCGGGTCGTAGCAATGACGCCCCTTGCGAAGGGCGCGCTGTCCAAGGTGGCCCTTCGGGGCCGGGAACGCCCGGAGACGGGGACCGGCGGACGCGGCAGAAACGGGAAAGACGACGATGTTTGCGGTCCTCAAGACCGGCGGCAAGCAATACCGGGTCCAGGCGGGCGATGTCCTGCGGGTCGAAAAGCTTGCGGCCGATGCTGGCGAGAAGGTCCAGTTCAACGAAATCCTGATGGTCGGTTCGACGATCGGCACCCCCTTCGTGGAAGGTGCGGGTGTCCAGGCCGAGGTGATCGACCAGATCAAGGGCGACAAGGTCATCCATTTCGTCAAGCGGCGCCGGAAGCATTCGTCGCAGCGCACGAAGGGCCACCGTCAGCAGCTGACCCTGCTGCGGGTGACCGATATCCTGGAGAAGGGCGCCAAGGACAGCGGCGTGAAGGCCGCGGCCGGTGCCGGCTCGGTCTCGGGCGCCGCCGTCGCCGCCTCGGACGGCCGCTATGCCAAGAACCGCGCCGACCAGGCCGAGATGAAAAAGCGCGTCGCCACCGGCGAAGCGCAGGCCAAGGCGGCCGATGCGCCCACGGGCGCCAAGCCCGGCAACCTGCTCGACGCGCCCCGCGACGGCAATGCCGACGATCTGAAGAAGCTGACGGGCGTCGGCCCCAAGATGGTCGGCACGCTGAACGAGAACGGCGTCTTCCATTTCGACCAGATCGCGGCTTGGACCGACGCCGAAGCGGCGTATATGGAAGAGACGCTGTCGGCCCGCGGCAAGGTCGCAGGCTGGGTCGAACAGGCCAAGTCGCTGGCCGCGGAATAAGGAGTAGCACCAGATGGCACACAAGAAAGCAGGCGGCTCTTCGCGTAACGGCCGCGATTCCGACGGCCGCCGCCTTGGCGTGAAGAAGTTCGGCGGCGAAGCCGTGATTCCCGGCAACATCATCGTGCGCCAGCGCGGCACCAAATGGTGGCCGGGCGAGGGCGTCGGGCTGGGCCGGGATCACACGATCTTTGCCACGGTCGAGGGGCGCGTGAACTTCCGCAAGGGCCTGAAGGGTCGCACCTTCATTTCGGTCCTGCCGCAGGCACAGGCCGCCGAATAAGCCGAACCTGAGCGTTTGCATCTGACGGGGGATCGGCGCGGCCGGTCCCCCGCTTCGTTTTTCCGGATGGCGGCCCGATTGGGCGACGGGGATCCGCGGCTCTCTGCCTTGTGCCGCGGCGCGCCAGTCGCCATCTGTCATGATGATGCCGCGTAAATGTGTTACACTGCGCGGTATCGGGGGGAAGGATAGCGGGACCGTCTTCGGATGCGCCCGACATGTTGGATCGATTGGCAGAGACGGGCTTGCCCGCTTCTCTGCGCTGGTGCTTTTCCGAGGAGGTAGAAGGGCATGTTGCTGGACAAGATCATAGAACAGCCAGCCATCGAGACCGAGCGGTTCGTTTTGCGGCCGGTGCGCAAGTCCGATGCGGGGCTGCTGTCGCTCTATACCGGCGACGAGCGTATCGCTCGCGGCACGCGCACGATCCCGCATCCTCTGCCCCCGGGCGCGACCGAGGCATTCATCTCGCGCGCCCAGGCCGACGACCGGGCCGAAGACGTGTGGATCATGGACGGGACCCGTGGCGATATGGGTGAGATGCTGGGCGTGATCGGGCTGGAGCGGATGGACCGCAACCAGTCGCAGATCTCGTATTGGGTCGCCCCTGCCTATTGGAATACGGGCCTCGCCTCGGAAGCGGTGCGCGCGGTCATCGATGCCAATCCGCATAATGCCCGCACGATCTTTGCCGAGGTGTTCCAGGACAACCCGGCCTCGGCGCGGGTGCTGACCAATGCCGGCTTCGCCTATATCGGCGATGCCGAAGCATTCTCGGTAGCGCGCGGCGGCACGACGGCGACCTGGACCTATCTGCTCAAGCTCGACTGATCCGGTGGCGGCGGGGCCGATCCTGCGGACGCCCCGCCTTGTGCTGCGGGCGCTGGAACGCGGTGACGCCCCTGCCATCGCCGCCGGGGTGGGGAATTACGATGTCGCCCGCTGGCTTGCCGTGGTGCCGTATCCCTATGCGCTGGCCGATGCCGAGGAATATCTCTCAGGCCCCATGGCGCGCCCCGGCCTGTCCTGGGCCATCTGCGACGCGGCGGGGCTGTGCGGCATCGTGGCCATCGACGGAAAGCGCGGCGAGTTCGGCTACTGGCTGGCCCGCGACAGATGGGGGCGCGGCTATGCGACCGAGGCCGGCGAGGCCGTGATCGATCACTGGTTCGCCGACCGGAGGGCCGCGGATCTGGTGGCCGATCGCTTCGCCGGCAACGAGCGTTCGGCGCGGGTTCTGGCGAAGCTGGGCTTCGTGCCGGTGGGCTGGGGAATGCGGCAGGCGCGGGCGCTGGCGCAGCCGGTCATGGCGCAGGGTCTGCGCCTGACCCGCGACGATTGGCGGGCGCGCGGATGCCTGCACCTGACCACGCCGCGCCTGTCGTTGCGCCCGCTCGCCGACCGTGACTGGCGGGCGGTGCAGCGGATCGGGGCGGATTCGCGCGTGGCGCCCGTGATGTCCACCATTCCCGCGCCCTGGCCCCAGGACCGGGTGCGCGACTGGATCGCGCAGTCGCGCTATCGCGGGCGGCCGGGCTTTCGCCTGGGGGTCTGGCTGCGGCGGCGGCTGATCGGCGTCGCGGGGCTGGGCGGCCGGCCGGCGACATGCGCGCTGTTTCTCGATCCCGGCCAATGGGGCCGGGGCTATGGGCGCGAGGCGTTGCGCGCCCTGCTCGACCATTCCTTCGCCGCCTTCGACCTGGCCGAGATCCGGGCCGAGATCCGGGCCGACCGGTCCGCCGACAACCCGCGGTCCGGGGCGCTGCTGGCCGGGCTGGGCTTTGTCGAGGCGGGACGTGCGACCGATCGCTCTGCGGCGCGGCTTGAGCCGGCGCCGATTGTCCTTTATCGGCTGGACCGGCAATCCTTCGAGGCCGCCCGATGAAGTTTCTCGATCTCGCCAAGGTCTATATCCGTTCCGGTGGGGGCGGCTCCGGCTGCGTCAGCTTCCGGCGCGAGAAGTTCGTCGAATACGGCGGCCCCGATGGCGGCGACGGCGGCAGGGGCGGCGATGTCTGGGCCGAGGCCGTCGAAGGGCTGAACACGCTGATCGACTTTCGCTACCAGCAGCATTTCTTCGCCAAGAGCGGCCAGGGCGGCGCCGGCCGCCAGCGCACCGGCAAGGACGGCGACGACATCGCCCTGCGGGTCCCGGTCGGGACCGAGATCCTCGACGAGGATCAGGAGACGGTGCTGGCCGACCTGACCGAGGTGGGGCAACGGGTGCTGCTGGCCCAGGGCGGCAACGGGGGCTGGGGCAACCTGCGCTTCGCCTCTTCGACCAACCGGGCGCCGCGCCGGGCGAATCCCGGGCAGGAGGGGGTCGAGCGGACCATCTGGCTGCGGCTGAAGCTCATCGCCGATGTGGGGCTTCTGGGGCTGCCGAATGCGGGCAAGTCCACCTTCCTGGCAGCCACGTCGAACGCGCGGCCCAAGATCGCGGATTACCCCTTTACCACCCTGGTGCCCAATCTGGGCGTGGTCGGCGTGGACGGCGCCGAATTCGTGGTGGCCGATATTCCGGGCCTGATCGAGGGCGCCCATGAGGGGCGCGGGCTGGGCGACCAGTTCCTGGGCCATGTCGAACGCTGCGCGGCGCTGCTGCACCTGGTCGACGGAACCGCCGAGGATCCGGTCGCGGATTGGCGGACGATCCTCGGGGAATTGCGGGCCTATGGCGGTGCCCTGGCCGAGAAGCCGCGCATCACCGTGCTGAACAAGGCCGATGCGCTGGATGCGGATGAGCTGGCCGAACGGCTGGCGGCGCTGACGGCCGAGGCGGGGCCGGTCATGGCCATGTCCGGCGTGTCGGGGCAGGGGGTGACCGAGGTCCTGCGCGCCCTGCGCGCGCTGATCGGCGCCGACCGGCTGCGCCAGGCCGCCGCGCCCGAAGACGGACAGGCGCCGTGGACGCCCTGATGCACCGGGCGCGCCCCGATGTGGCGCAGGCCGCGCGGCTGGTGGTCAAGATCGGTTCCGCCCTGCTGGTCGACCGGACGAGCGGGGCGTTGCGCCGGGATTGGCTGCATGCTCTGGCCCTGGACGTGGCCGAGGCCAAGGCCCGGGGGACCGACGTGATCCTGGTCTCGTCGGGCTCCATCGCGCTCGGCCGCGGGGTTCTGGGCCTGCCCGCCGGCACCCTGCCGCTGGAGCAGAGCCAGGCCGCCGCCGCCATCGGCCAGATCCGCCTGGCCCGGGCCTATGAAGAGGCATTGGCGCCGCACGGGATCACCACCGCCCAGGTCCTGGTCACGCTGGAAGATACCGCCGACCGCCGGCGGTATCTGAACTCGCGCGCCACCCTGGCGCAGCTTCTGAAATTCGGCGCCGTGCCCATCGTGAACGAGAACGATACCGTCGCCACCGACGAGATCCGGTTCGGCGACAACGACCGTCTGGCCGCGCAGATCGCCGTGACGGTGGGGGCCGATCAGTTGATCCTGCTGTCCGATGTCGACGGGTTCTACAGCGGCAATCCTCATCAGGACCCCGCCGCCACCCGGTTCGACACGATCGAGCGGATCACCCCCGTGATCGAGGCGATGGCCGGCGATGCGGGATCGGGCCTGTCCAAGGGCGGGATGAAGACCAAGCTTCTGGCCGCGAAGACGGCGACGGGCGCGGGCTGCGCCATGGCGATCACCGAAGGATCGGTGCTACGGCCGCTCAGCGCGCTGACGCGCGGCGCGCCGTCCACGTGGTTCACCGCCAAGGTCGACCCGCAGGCGGCGCGCAAACGGTGGATCGCGGCGATGAAGCCCCGGGGCGAGATTGCCGTGGATGCCGGCGCGGCACGGGCGCTGCAACGGGGCAAGTCGCTGTTGCCGGCCGGCGTGACGGCCGTGGCGGGCCGCTTCGGCCGGGGCGATCCGGTGGCGATCCTGGGCCCGGGCGGCGAGAGCCTCGGCAAGGGGCTGGCCCGCTATACCTCGGACGAGGCGCGCCTGATCCAGGGCCGCCAGACCGCCGAGATCGAGCCGCTTCTGGGCTATCCCGGGCGCGCGACGCTGATCCACCGCGACGACATGGTGCTGTGATGAAAGACGAGACCGATCTGCGCCGGACGATGGACGAGATGGGGCGCCGCGCCCGCGCGGCCGCGGCAGAACTGGCCTTTGCCCCGTCCGAGGCCAAGGACCGCGCGCTGAACGCCGCGGCCGATGCGATCGAGGCCCGGGCCGCCGCCATCGAGGGCGCCAATGCACGCGATCTGGAATACGGCCGCGACAAGGGCCTGACCGACGCGATGATGGACCGGCTGCGCCTGGACGCCCCCCGCATCGCCGCCATCGCGCAGGGGCTGCGCGCGGTCGCGGGCCAGCCGGACCCGGTCGGCGCCGTCATGACGGAATGGGACCGGCCGACCGGCCTGCATATCCGCCGGGTCCGCACGCCGATCGGGGTGGTCGGGGTGATCTACGAATCCCGACCCAATGTCACGGCGGATGCCGGGGCGCTGTGCCTGAAGGCCGGCAATGCGGTGATCCTGCGCGGCGGGTCCGAAAGCCTGCATTCCTCCATGGCCATCCACGAATGCCTGGTGGCGGGGCTGCGCGCCGCCGGCCTGCCCGAAGACGCGATCCAGCTTGTGCCGACGCGGGATCGCGGTGCCGTTTCGGCCATGCTGGGCATGACCGACCATATGGACGTGATCGTGCCGCGCGGCGGCAAGGGGCTGGTCGGGCTGGTGCAGCGCGAGGCGCGCGTGCCCGTCTTCGCCCATCTCGAAGGCATCGTGCATGTCTATCTGGATGCGGCGGCCGACCCGGAAATGGCGCTGCGGATCGTGTTGAACGCCAAGACCCGCCGCACCGGCATCTGCGGCGCGGCCGAATGCCTGCTGATCCATCGCGACATCGCCGACACGATCGGCCAGGGCGTCGTGCGGGCGCTTCTGGATGCGGGGGTCGAGGTCCGGGCGGACGAGACCCTGTCGCGTATCGGGGGCACCGTTCCGGCCGGCCCCGAGGATTGGGGCCGCGAATTCCTGGACAAGATCATCGCGGCCCGTGTCGTCGTCGACGTCGACGGCGCCATCGCCCATATCCGGCGCTACGGGTCGAACCACACCGATTGCATCGTGTCGGAGGACATGGAGGCGGTGGACCGGTTCTTCACCCGGCTCGACAGCGCGATCCTGATGCACAATGCCTCGACCCAGTTCGCGGACGGGGGCGAATTCGGCATGGGCGCCGAGATCGGAATCGCCACCGGCAAGCTGCATGCGCGGGGTCCGGTCGGGGCCGAACAGCTTACCAGCTTCAAGTATCTGGTCAGCGGGCAAGGTTCCGTCCGCCAGCCCTGACCGGCGGCCGCCGCCGGTGATACCCGAAACGGCAAAGCGCCGCCCCTTTGGGCGGCGCTTCCGTGTTCGGCTGCGCGTCGGCTGCTTATTCGCCGGGCGCCAGCTTGCGGAAGTCCTGACGCTTTCTCCAGGCCGAGACGATCGGCATCAGGAAGAAGATGGTCGCGATCAGGAGGAACAGCCCCGAAAGCGGGCGTTCGACGAAGGCCAGCACGTTGCCTTGCTCGGAGATCAGGGTCTGGCGGAAGCTTTTCTCCATCAGCGGCCCCAGCACCAGCGCCAGAACCAGCGGCGCCAGCGGATACTGCGCCTTGCGCAGCAGGTAGCCCGCCGCCCCGAAGCCCAGGATCAGCCACACGTCGTGCAGCTTCTGGCTGGGGGCGAACCCGCCGACGATGCACAGGACCAGCACCATGGTGCACAGAACCGAGAACGGCATCCGCAGCGCCCAGACGAATAGCGGGATCAGCGCGATATTGATGACGACGGCCGCGAAGTTCGCCGTGTAGAGCGACGAGATCAGGCCCCAGACGAAATCCGGCTGCTCGACGAACAGCATCGGGCCCGGGACCAGGCCCCACATCACCATGCCGCCCAGAAGCAGCGCGGTGGTGGGCGAGCCGGGGATGCCGAGCGTCAGCATCGGCAGGAGCGAACCGGTCGAGGCCGAGTTGTTCGCCGTTTCGGGCGCCGCCACCCCTTCAATATTGCCCTTGCCGAAGGTCTCGGGCTCTTTCGAGGTTGTCTTGGCGATGCCGTAGGCCATCAGCGAGGCGGGCGTCGCCCCGGCCGCCGGCAGCATGCCGACGAAGAAGCCCATGACCGAGCCGAGCGACATCGTCTTCCACAGGCGGACCATGAGCTTGATGCCGGCGCCGAGCTCGCGCAGGGTCAGGCGCGCGGGCGTGACGGTCTGGCCGTCCCGTGTCGTCTCGATCGTGTGCAGGACCTCGCCGATGCCGTAGACGCCGATGGCGAGAACCAGGAACGAGATGCCGGAATAGAACCCTGGCTGGTCGAAGAAGATCAGTCGCGGCTGACCCGAGATCAGATCGAGCCCGACCGTCGACAGGACCAGGCCCAGGCAGATCATGATGATCGTCTTCAGCACGTCATCGCCGCCAAGGCCGACGAAGGTGGTGAAGGCCAGCAGGACGAGGGCGAATTCCTCGGCCGGGCCGAAGGCCAGCGCCAGATCGGCCAGCGGCACGGCGAAGATGGTGAACAGGACGATGGACACGGTGCCGCCGACGAAGGATGCGACGGCGGCGGCGATCAGCGCCAGGCCCGCCTTGCCCTGCTGCGCCATGGGTCGCCCGTCGAAGGTCGTGGCCACCGCGGTCGAGGCGCCGGGAATCCCCAGAAGGATCGAGCTGATCGCGCCGCCATACATGGCGCCGTAATAGATCGCGGCCAGCAGGATGATGGCCGAGGCGGGCGGCACGATGAAGGTCAGGGGCAGCACGATGGCCACGCCGTTGACCGAACCCAGGCCGGGCATGGCCCCGATGAACAGCCCCGCAGTGACCCCCAGAACGACGATCATGATGTTCACGGGCGTCAGCGAGGTCGCGAATCCCTGGCCGAGAAGTGACAGAACTTCCATGACTGGTACTCCTCAGAAAAACTTGGCGTAGAGCGGGATGAACAGCGGCTCGGTCCAGCCCTTGGGAAGCAGGATCTTCAGCGTCACTTCGAAGAAGAAGAACAGGAAGACGAGGGTCCCGCCGGTCAGGATCCCGGTCAGGGTCCATCCGTGCCGGCTGTGGAACTTGAGGTGCCAGATCATGAACAGCGCAAGCGCGACATAGGCGCCGGCAAAGGGCATCAGCGCGATGGTGACCAGAAGCGCGATCGCAATGGCCGCGACCGGCCGGATCGATCCTTCGACGAAGAAACGGTCGCCGAAATTCTCCTTGCCGAAGCTGCGGATCAGGATGCCCCCGGCGCACAGCGCCATCACAAGCGAGAGCCAGAAGGGAAAGGCGCCCGCGCCGGGGCCGCCCGTGGCGCCGTTCCAACCGATGGGCAGGGCGGCCGCGTGGATCATGAAATACGTGCTCATCGCGATGATCGCGAGCGCAATGAGCCTGTCGGCTGCTTGCATCGTTATGTTCCCAATAAGTGGCAGGACGAGAAGTGGCTGGACGTATGTGGGCGGGTCCGCGTCGCGGCCCCGCCCGAACCCGGTCAGTCCCGTGGCGTCAGGAGGATTCGCCCAGGTCCCGCAGGATGCCGCGATGCTTGTCGCGCTCTTCCAGGAAGTACGACTGCAGTTCGTCGCCCGACAGGAAGTCGTTCATCAGGGCCTTCTCCTGGGTATAGGTCTTCCACTGCTCGGTTTCCGAGACCTTCCTGAACATGTCGGTGTAATAGGCCACGGCCTCGGCCGGCATGTCACTGGGGCCGACGAAGGAGCGCTGCATCGTGTAGACGATGTCATGGCCCAGTTCGCGGGCGGTGGGCACGTCGGGGAAGGCTACGAGCCGCTCGGGCGTGAAGGCCACGATCGGGCGCGACTTGCCCGCCTTGTAGAAACCCATCTGCTCGGACGGGTTGTTGACGGTCGAGCTGATATGGTTGCCGATCAGGTTCTTCGCCACGTCGCCGCCGCCCTGGAAGGGCACATAGGTCAGGTCGAGCCCGAATTCCTTCTGGATCATCGCGGTCAGCAGGCTGTCTTCCTGACCGGTGCCGGTTCCGCCCATCTTCCACGACCCGCCGGCGTCTTTCACGGCGGCGACGTAATCGTCCAGCGTCTGGATTTCGCTGTCGGCGTTGACCCACAGCAGGAACGTGTCGAGCGCCATCCGCGCGATCGGGGTGAAATCCTCGATGTCCACGCCGATATCGGTGCGCAGCGGCGTCGTGTAATAGCTGTTCAGCGTCGCCATGATCTTGTGCGCGTCGCCGGGGCTGTCATGCAGATAGCGCAGCGCCTCGGCGCCCGATCCGCCGCCCTTGTTCACCGGCAGAACCGGCATCGAGGAAAGGTCTTCCTTCTGGATGATCGACTGGAACAGCCGGGCGATCTGGTCGGCGCCGCCCCCCTGGCCGGCCATCACCACCATTTCGATCGGCTTGTTGGGCTTCCATTCCTCGGCCGCGGCGGGCAGCCCGGCACCAAGCGTCATCGCGGCCGAAACGGCCATGGTCAGGGTGCTGCGCCGAGTAAACTTGTGTAGCATGTAATTCCTCCCGTTACGTATCTGCGAGTGCGTCGAGGCGACTCGTCGGATGCATCATCCGTGACACAGGGAGAAATCATAGGGTATGCGACAAATAATTCCCGAAATTACGGGTGTAGTAGTATAAACTTGTGTTAACAACAGTTGGTATTGTAAGGTTGTAAACATGCAGAAGATGCTCATCGGCCCGCAATTGCGCCAGTTGCGCAAGGCCCACAAGCAGACCCAGGCGCAGATGGCCGCGCGCCTCGGCATCAGTGCCGCCTATGTGAACCTGCTGGAGAGCAACCAGCGGTCGATGTCGGTGCAGGTGCTTGTCGCCCTGACCGAGGCGTATGGCGTGGATTGGCGCGGCCTGGTCGGCGACGGCGAGGAGAAGCGGATACCGGAACTCCGCTCGGCCATGCGCGACCCGATCTTCACGGGCGAGGCGCCGGACCTGCAGGAATTGCGCGCCGCGCTGGATCACGCGCCCCGGCTGGTGTCGCGCTTCCTGCAGATCTACGACAGCCATCGCAACCTGACCGACAGGCTCGGCCGGCAGGCCGGGACCGGGCAGACCGACGAATTGCTGTCCACCACGCCCGGCACCGCGATCCACGACTTCTTTCGCGATCACCAGAACCATTTCGACGAACTGGAACGCGCGGCCCAGGAGGCGCGCAGCCGGATCGGCGGCGCGGCCGACGACATGTATGCCTCGCTCAAGCGTCACCTGCGGGTCGAGCACGGGGTCGGGGCGCGCCTTGTGGGGCTCGAGGACATGCGCGAGACGCTGCGCGTCTTCGACCGGTCCCAGGGCGAGGTGCGGCTTTCCGAGGCGCTGGACCATCCGAACCGGGTCTTCCAGCTCGCGCATGTGGTCGGGCTTCTGACCTGCGCCGACGTCGTGGACGATCTGGTCCAGAAGGCCGGCGTGTCCGACCCCGACGGGCGCGCCCGGCTGTCGGTCGAACTGGTGAACTACTTCGCCGGCGCGCTGCTGATGCCCTATGACGAGATGTACGAGCAGGCGGAAGGCACGCGCTACGACATCGACCGGCTTGCCTCGGCCTTCGGCGTCAGCTTCGAACAGGTATCCCACCGGCTGACCACGCTTCAGCGCGACGGCAAGCGGGGCGTGCCCTTCTTCTTCCTGCGCGTGGACCGGGCGGGAAACGTCACCAAGCGGTTCAACGCCACGCCGTTCACCCTTGCCGAACAGGGCGGGTCCTGTCCGGTCTGGAACATCCATGCCGCGTTCCGCAGCCCCGGCGTGGTGGTGCCGGAATTCGTGGAACTGCCGGGGGGCGGCCGATATTTCACCCTGTGCCGGACGACGGACCGTCCCGTCTTCGGGCGCCGCACCCAGGATCGCCGCCTGGTCATCGCCCTGGGCTGCGAAGCCGCGCAGGCCGAGCGGGTGTGTTACTCCGAAGGGTTCGATCCGCAGGACACGTCGATCTTCGCGCCGATCGGGATCTCGTGCCATGTCTGCCCGCGGCAGGCCTGTTCGCAGCGGGCGCACCAGCCGATCAACATGCGCCTGCGGATCAATGCCGACCGGCGCGGCGCCACCCACCACGAAAGCTGACCGCCGCCCCGGGACCGGATGCCGCAGGACCCGCGCTTGACGTCGCCCGCCCCCGCTTCGTAAAAATGGTCATACCAATATTCTGATTGGTTCGATCAATCCGGCAGAAGCGGGGCGCGAGGACGCTATGGCAGAGGCAGGCGAAAAGGGCGCGCGGCGCGTGCAGCAACCGGCCTATCTGGCGGTGGCGCAGCGGCTGCGCCTGTTCATCGCCGAAGAACGCCTGAAGATCGGGGATTGCCTGCCCACCGAACGTCAGCTTGCCGAACGCTTCGCCGTCTCGCGTCATTCGCTGCGCGAGGCGCTGCGGGTGCTGCAGGAACAGGGCCTGCTCGCCCCACAGCAGGGCAGCGGAAACTACATCGCCTCGACCGATCTGGACACGTTGGGCGATTATCTGCGCGCGGGCACCCCCGACAGCGCGCTGCAGCGCAATCGCGACATCTTCGAGTTCCGCGAGTTGATGGAGCCGCGGATCGCCGCGCTGGCCGCCGGCCGCATCACGCCGGACGCGCTGCGCGACCTGGGCGAGATCGTCGCGCAGCAGGCCGACGAACGCGACCCGCGCACGCTGCGCCTTCTGGACGACGCCTTTCATCTGGGCATCGCCCGTGCCGCGGGAAACCACGTGATCTCGAACGTGATCCGCTCGATCAATTCGGTGGTCGGCCAGGTGCGGGACGAGGTCTATCAGGGCCCGGCCCGGCATCGGGTATCGCTGGCCGGTCACCGGGATCTGCTCGCCGCGCTCGGCGCTGCGGACCCCGACGCCGCACGCCGCGCCATGCAGGCCCATATCGCCTGCATCCGCGGCTTCGTCATGGAAAACGACTGAAATCGACCGACAGGGAACAGGAAATGACACCACGAGAGACACTGAGCCAGATCCTCGCGACCGCGCCCGAGGGCAACACCGCGCTGAGCGCGCCGGACCGGCCGGCCCTGACCTACGGCGCGCTTGCCGATTTCGTCGAATCCACGGGCGGTATCTTGCGCAGCAACGGCGTGGCGCGCGCGGACAAGGTGGCGATCGTTCTGCCGAACGGCCCCGAGATGGCGACGGCGTTCCTGGCGGTGGCCAATGCGGCCGTCGCCGCGCCGCTGAACCCGAATTACAAGAAGGACGAATTCGGCTTCTACATGGACGATCTCAAGGCCGGGCTGCTGATCTGCGACGATGCCGAGGGACCGGCGGCGCAGGCGGCGCGGGAACTCGGTATCCGGGTGGGTGTCGCATCGGTTGATCCGCAGGCCCCGGCCGGCACGTTCGCGCTCGACCTGACGGGGGAGGGCACGTGCCGCCTGTCCGAGGCGCGTCCGGACGAGCCCTGCCTGGTGCTGCACACCTCGGGGACCACGTCGCGCCCGAAGATCGTGCCGCTGTCGCAGCTGAACCTCGCCACCTCGGCCCAGAACATCGCCACCACGCTGGAGCTGACCGAGACGGACACGTGCATGAACATCATGCCGCTGTTCCACATCCACGGACTGATCGCGGCGGTGTCGTCCACGCTGTCGGCCGGTGCGGCGATCTACTGCACGCCCGGCTTCAACGCGCTCAAGGTCTTTTCGTGGATCGAGGACTGCCAGCCCACCTGGTACACGGCCGTTCCGACCATGCATCAGGCGATCCTGGGCCGCGCCGCGCGCAATGCCGAGATCGTCGAGAAGATGAAGCTGCGCTTCATCCGCTCGTCCTCGTCCTCGCTGCCGCCCACGGTGATGGCCGAGCTGGAAAAGACCTTCGGCTGCCCGGTGGTGGAAGCCTATGGCATGACCGAGGCCACGCACCAGATGGCGTCGAACCCGATCGCGCCCGGCCGGCAGCGCCCCGGTTCGGTCGGCAAGGCCGCCGGCCCGAAAGTGGCGATCCATACCGGCGAGGGGCTGACGACCGACGCCGACGCCATCGGCGAGATCTGCATCTCGGGCGCCAACGTCACCGCGGGATACGAAAGCAACCCCAAGGCCAACGAAGAGAACTTCTTTCCCGATGGCGGCGCGCGCTGGTTCCGCACCGGCGATCAGGGCCGGTTCGATGGCGAGGGGTATCTGTATATCACCGGCCGGCTGAAAGAGATCATCAACCGGGGCGGGGAAAAGATCAGCCCGCGCGAGGTCGACGAGGTGCTGATGGAGCATCCGGCGGTGAACCAGGCGGTCACCTTCGCGGTCAAGCATCCGCAACTGGGCGAGGATGTCGCCGCCGCGGTGGTGCTGAACGACGGCGCCGCGGCCGAGGCCAAGGACATCCGCGCCTTCGCCGGCGAGAAGCTGGCGGGGTTCAAGGTGCCGCGGCAGGTGCTGATCCTCGACGAGATCCCGAAGGGCGCCACCGGCAAGCTGCAACGGATCGGCCTGGCCAAGGTCCTGGGCCTGGAGGAGTGAGCATGACCAAGATCTGCATTTTCGGGGCCGGCGCCATCGGCGGCATGATGGCCCATGCCCTGCACAAGGCCGGGGCCGAGGTCAGCCTGGTGGCCCGGGGGCCGCACCTGGCCGCGATCCGCGAAAAGGGGCTGACCTTCGTCAAGGACGGCCAGTCCGAGACGATCGAGGTCAAGGCCAGCGACGATCCGGCCGAGCTGGGGCAGCAGGATTACGTGATCATCGCGCTCAAGGCCCATTCCGTGCCGCCGATCGTCGACCGCTTCGCCCCGCTTCTGGGGCCGGACACGGCGGTGGTCTCGGCCGTCAACGGGGTGCCGTGGTGGTATTTCCACAAGGCGAATTCCGGCACGGAACTGGATGAAAAACCGGTGGAAACCACCGATCCGGGCGGGGCGCAATGGTATGCGTTCGGGCCGGAACGGGCGATCGGCTGCGTCGTCTACCCGGCCTGCGAAGTCACCGAGCCCGGTGTCGTCCTGCACCGCTCCGGCGACCGGTTCACCCTGGGCGAGCCGTCGGGCGAGCGGACCGAGCGGGCGATGCGCCTGTCGAAGCTCCTGTCCACCGGGGGGCTGCGCGCCCCGGTCAAGCCGCGGATCCGCGACGAGTTGTGGATCAAGCTCTGGGGGAACTGCTCGTTCAACCCCGTCTCGGCCCTGACCGGCGCCAGCCTGGACCTGATCGGCGCCGACGCGGCCAGCCGGTCGGTGATCCGCGACATGATGATCGAGGCGCGCCGGGTGGGCGAGGCGATCGGCGCCCGCTTCACCGTCGATATCGAGCGGCGGATACAGGGCGGCGCCGACATTGCCGGGCACAAGCCGTCGACGCGCCACGACGTCGAGGCCGGGCGCCCGATGGAACTGGATGCGCTGGTCGTCTCGGTGCAGGAACTGGCGCGGCGGCTGGAGATCCCGACCCCGACGCTGGATACCGTGTCGGCCCTGGTGCGGATGCAGGGGCAGGTTCTGGGTCTCTATCAGCGCCGCCCCGAGCTGGAAGAGATCGTCACCGGACCCTATCGACCGGCCGAATGATCCGACGGCCCGGTCTGGCCGGACCCGCCCGGGCGGCGCGGGTCCGGCTACGACGCGGGGCGCGGGCGCAGCGGCCGCTTGTCCGCGAATGCTCGCTGAACGCGCCGGCATCCGACCCCCGCTGATGTGCGCGTTGATGAAAAATGCTGCATTCGGACCGCGAACCGCCTTTGATCCGCACGAAAATTGCTCTGGTGCGGGCCGGGAAAGAATTTTCTTGACTGAGGGGAAGCAAGCGCGCAGCCTAGAGGTGCCTCAACGACGAGGCTGAGCGATTATCGACAGGACATGGCCGCCAGCGGCCGGGCAGCAGCGCCCCCTTGAGCGACAAGCCGTCGCCGAGGGGGTTTTTCGTTTTGGGGGTAGGATGACGCACGAAACGCTCAGGATCGGGATGCTGTTCTCGGAAACGGGATCCTACTCCGCGGTCGGTGCGTCGATGCGGGCCGGCGCGGCGCTGGCGCTGGAAGAGGTCAACGCCGATCCCGACCTTCCGCTCAGACTGGAGCCGGTCTCGGTCGATCCCGGCGGCGTCACGGCAGCCTATGCCGATGCCGCCCGGCATCTGCTGGTCGATCACGGCATCACCCACGTATTCGGCTGCTACACCTCGTCGAGCCGCAAGGAGGTTCTGCCCGTCTTCGACAAGCATGACGCGCTGCTGTGGTACCCGTCCCATTACGAAGGGTTCGAGACCAGCGAGAACGTGATCTATACCGGCGCCGCCCCGAACCAGCACATCATCCCGCTGGCGCGGCATCTACTGGCGAATCACGGCAGTCGCGGATGGTGCGTCGGGTCGAACTACGTTTGGGCCTGGGAAAACAACCGCATCCTGCGCGAGGCACTGACCGCGGCCGGCGGTGTCGTCATGGGCGAACGCTACTTTCCGGTGGGCGATACCGATCTGCAGGATCTGGTCGCGCAGATCGTCGAGGAACGGCCGGACTTCATCTTCACCACGCTCATCGGCGTGTCGGGCTACGAGTTCCTGCGCCTTCTGCGCCGCGCCTCTGCCCGCATCGGTCTGGATCAGGCGGCCGGGATGCCGGTCGCCAGTTGCAGCCTGTCCGAGGCCGAGCTGCCCTTCATCGGAGATGCCGCCGACGGGCATCTGTCGTCATCCGTCTATTTCTCGACGATCCGGTCGCCGGAAAATGCCCGCTTCACCGCCAGATGGGATGCCCGCTATGGCAGGCTGGGGCGGGCCTGCGCGGATGCCGAGGCCGCCTATGTCGCCGTGCATCTTCTGGCGCGGGCCGTGGTGCGGGCGGCCGATACCGGCCTGACCGCGGTGCGCGAGGCGGCGCGGGGCCTGCATTTCCAGGCGCCGCAGGGGCTTGTGACCATCGACCCCGAAAACCTGCATTGCGCCATGCGGCCGCGGATCGGCCGTTCGACCCGGGACGGCACCTTCGACCTGCTGTTCGAGGAAAGCGGCCCGGTGCAGCCCGATCCCTATCTGGTCTGGTCGTCGGGCGCCCCGCTGGCCAGGCCGGGCCCCGCCCATCTGAGGCTGGTGCCATGAAACCCGCGATCGCCACCAACTTCCGGGGCTGGCGCGCGGTGGTGATCCACCGCCCGGACGAGAACCGCCAGCGGCTGGCCGAGGTGCTGGCGCGCCTGGGGCTGGAGGTGCGCCTGTTTGACCCCGGCGAACCGGCCGGGGCGGCCGAGGATTGCGACCTGATCCTGTTCGATGCCGACGATGCGATCGACGGGACCTGGCCCGCCGGGGCCGACACGGACGTGCCCGTCATCGCCGTCATCGGCAACGAGGCCCCGAGCCGGCTGGCGCGGGTCGTCTGCCGCCGATGCGACAGCCACATCCTGAAGCCGGTGCGCAGTTCCGGGATCTTCCCGGCCGTCCTGCTGGCGGTCAACGGCCACCAGCAGCGCCGCAGGACCGAACGCGAGATCGGCACGCTGCGCCAGCGCCTTGCCGGGCGACGGATGGTGATGAAGGCGGTGCTGCGCCTCATGGCCGAATTGGAGATCGACGAAGAGACCGCCTATGAGGGCCTTCGCCGCGAGGCGATGGACCGGCGCCTGCCGATCGAGGATCTGGCGCGCGAACGCCTTGGCGGGGGTCCGGAGGAAGGCCCCTCTGCCGGACCTCGGACCAGCCGCAACGTATAGTCATAACAATAAGAAAGTGTCTAATTCAACAAGGAGTTACCGATATGACAAGCCTAGCCAGACCCCGACTTGCCGCCTTGACGCTGGCCGCGACGACCGCGCTCGTGACCGCCGGTGCGGCCTTCGCCCAGGACGGACCGATCAAGATCGGCGTGCTCGAGGATCAGTCGGGCGATTTCGCCGCTGCAACCGCCGTGAAGGTGCATGCCATCCAGTTGGCTGCCGACGAGATCAATGCCGATGGCGGGATCGACGGCCGGCCGGTCGAGCTGGTGATCTACGACACGCAATCCGATAACCGCCGATACCAGGAATTCATGCGCCGCGTCTTGCAGCAGGACAAGGTGGATGTCGTCTTCGCTGGCTTCTCCTCGGCCTCGCGCGAGGCGTATCGCCCGATCGTGAACCAGTTCGACGGGCTGGCCTTCTACAACAACCAGTACGAGGGGGGCGTCTGCGACGCCAACATGATCGTGACGGGCGCGGTGCCGGAACAGCAATTCTCGACCCTGATCCCGTGGATGATGGATGAGTACGGCAAGAACGTGTACACGATCGCGGCCGACTACAATTTCGGCCAGATCTCGGCCGAATGGGTGCGCCAGATCGTCGAAGAGAACGGCGGCACGATGGCGGGCGAGGAATTCATTCCGCTCGGCGTCTCGCAATTCTCGCAGACCATCCAGAACATCCAGAAATCGCAGGCGGATTTCGTGGTGACGTTGCTCGTCGGTGCCGCGCAGGCATCGTATTACGAACAGGCGGCGGCCGCCGATGTCGGGCTGCCCATGGCCTCGTCGGTGAATGTGGGCCAGGGCTACGAGCACAAGCGGTTCAATCCGCCCAGCCTGGCCAATATGTACGTCACCACCAACTACATCGAGGAAATCGACACGCCCGAAAGCAAGGCCTTCGTCGAGAAGTTCCGCGAGGCCTATCCGGACGAGCCCTATATCAACCAGGAAGCCGCGAATTCCTATATCGCGATGAACCTCTACAAGCAGATGGTCGAACGGGCTGGCTCGACCGACCGCGAGGCGCTGCGCAAGGTGATCGCCGAGGGCGACGTCTGTTTCGACGGGCCGTCGGGAAATGTCTGTCTGGACCCGAAAAGCCAGCACATGTCGCACACGATCTATCTGGCCAAGGTCGGCGAGGACCATTCCATCAGCTTTCCGAAGGTGTGGGAGAACATCGAGCCGTACTGGCTGGGCGAGGCGGGCTGCGATCTGACGCAGAATGACCCGAGCGAGCAGTACACGCCGTCGAACCCGCCGCCGGCGAACTGATCGGCACCCCGCTTGCGGGGCGTCCCTGCCGGGGCGCCCCGCGATCACGCACTGACCCGCGCTAGGGAGCCGAATGCGCATGGAATTCTTCGCGACCCTGTTTGCCGTTCTCTATCAGTTCGGCGACGCCTTTGCCTTTCTCGTCATCGCCTGCGCCGGGCTGGCCGTCATTTTCGGGATGATGGGGATCATCAACCTGGCCCATGGCGAATTCATCATGTGCGGCGCCTATGTGACCGCCGCCTCGGCCCGGGCGGGGCTGCCCCTGCCGCTCGCCATTCTGTCGGGCGCGCTCGTGGCGGGCGCCATCGGCGTCGTGATCGAGCGGACGGTGGTGCGGCACCTCTATCACCGGCCGCTGGATTCGATCATCGCGACCTGGGGTATCAGTCTGATGGCCACCCAGGGCGTCCTGATCGTGCTGGGGTCGACCATGCAGGGCGTCGGCACGCCCCTGGGCAGCATGTCGGTCGGCGACCGGTCCTATTCCGTCTACCGACTCGTGCTCATGGCCGCTGCCCTGGCGCTGCTGGCCGGGCTCTACCTGCTGTTCTACCGCACCCGGTTCGGCGTGATCGCCCGGGCGACGATCCAGCGGCCGCACATGGCGCGGGCGCTCGGGGTCGATGTGGGGCGGGTCTATGCGATGACCTTCGGGCTGGGGGCCGCGCTGGCCGGGCTGGCGGGGGGACTTTACGCCCCGACGATGACCATGGTCCCGACGATGGGGGCGACGTTCATCGTGGAAAGCTTCGTGACCGTGGTGATCGGCGGTGCGGACATCTTCGTCGGCGCGGCGCCGGCGGCGGCGATCCTGGCGCTGATCCGCGCCGGGCTGACGGCCTGGTACGGCCAGCTCTTCGGGCAGATCGGACTGCTGGTCGCCGTCATCGTCGTCATCCGGGTGCTGCCGGGCGGCCTGTCCGCCTGGATCAAGCGCGACAGCCGCTGAGGAGGACAGATGAAGATGCAGGACACGCACCCCTCGCTCGCCTCCGCCGCGCCGGTCGAGCGCCGGCCGGCCGCCATGATATGGCTTGCGCGGCTGGAAGGGCCGCAGACCATGGGGCGGGGCCCGTGGTTCTGGGCCGCGGCGGCGCTGCTGGTTCTGGCCGCCGCGCTCTATCCGGCGTTCAGCAACGCCTATACCGTCGGCAACGCCGCCTATTTCCTGGTCTGGACCTTCATGGCCATGGGGCTGGGGGTGATCTGGGGCTATGCCGGCGCGCTGAGCTTCGGGCAGACGGCGTTCTTCGGGGTGGCGGGCTACGGTTACGGCATCCTGACGATCAACCTGGGCGCGGCCTATGGCCTGACGGTGCTGTCGCTGGTTCTGGCCGTCGCCGCGGCCGGGGCCTTTGCGCTGGTGATCGGCTATTTCATGTTCTACGGCCGGATCCGCGGCGTCTTCGTCGGCATCGTCACCCTGTCGGTCACGCTGGTTCTGGAAACCTTCATGGCGCAGACGGCGGGTCCGCAATGGCGGGTTGGCGATGCGCGGCTGAACGGGTTCAACGGCATGTCCGGGATGCCGCCCCTGACCCTGCCATGGCCGGGGGGCGACATCGTGCTGTATCCCGGTATCGGCTTCTACTACCTGATGCTGGGCCTGGTGGTGCTGTGCTATCTGGCGCTGCGCATGGTCCTGAACGCGCCCTTCGGCAATGTCCTGGTCGCCATCCGCGAGAACCCGGCCCGGACCGAGATGCTGGGCTACGACATCCGGCTGTACCAGACCCTGGCCTTCGGCCTGGGCGGGGCGCTGGCCGGGCTGTCGGGGGCGCTCTACACCGCCTGGGGCCAGTACATCACCCCGTCGAGCATGGGGCTGACCTCGGCGGCGCTGCCGATCATCTGGGTGGCGGTGGGCGGACGCCGCGATATCACCGCCACCTTGCTGGGGACGCTGGCGGTGCTCTTCGGCTTCCAGTCCCTGACCATCTACGGCAGCCAGTATGCGCTGGTCGTGATGGGGGCGCTGCTTCTGTTCACGGTGCTGGTGGCCCCCGGCGGCATCGTCGCCGCGGCCATGCATCAACTGGGACGTCCGGGCGGAAAGGGCAGGCGATGACCGAGATCCTGCGCGTCAGCAAGCTGAACAAGCGCTTCGGCGGCGTCACGGTGGCTCGCGACATCGACTTCTCTCTGGAGCGGGGCAGCATGCATTGCCTGATCGGCCCGAACGGCGCCGGCAAGTCGTCCTTCTTCCGGCTTCTGCTCGGGGAACACGCGCCGGATGGCGGCTCGATCCTGTTCCGGGGCGAGGACATCACCAACCTGCGCTCGTTCCGGCGCATCCAGCGGGGGATCAGCGTCAAGTTCCAGGTGCCCGGCATCTTCAAGGCGCTCAGCGTGCGGCAGAACCTGGAAGTGGCGTTCCAGAAGCACCTGCACGGCCATAACCTGACGGCGACGGTGCGGCGGGTGCTGGATTTCACCGGCCTGCTGGACCAGGCCGCGATGCCGGCCGGCAACCTGTCGCACGGACAGCAGCAATGGCTCGAGATCGGGATGGCGGTCGGGGTCGAGCCGTCGCTGCTGCTGCTCGACGAGCCGACGGCCGGCATGTCGCCCGATGAGACCCGCAAGACCGGTGAGATGCTGCACGACCTCAACCGCCGCGGCATCACCATCCTGGCGGTCGAGCACGACATGGCCTTTGTCGAGCAGATCGCCGACCGGGTGACGGTGCTGCATGTCGGGGCGATCTACGCCCAGGGCACCATCGGCGAGATCGTCGCCCATCCGGGCGTTCAGGAAATCTATCTGGGGACCGCCGATGCCTGACGACGACGCTTTGCTTCGGGTCGAGGGGCTGACCGGCGGCTACGGCGCCGAGACGGTCCTGCAGGGCGTGGATCTGTCGATCGCCGCGGGCGAGATCGTCGCCGTCATCGGCCGCAACGGCGTGGGCAAGAGCACGCTGATGCGCACCCTGACGGGGCTGCTGCGCCCGAGCGGCGGGCGCATCGCGCTCGCCGGGCGCGACGTGACCGCCGACAGCGCCGACCGCCGCGCCCGGGCCGGGATCGGCTATATCCCGCAGGGCCGCGACGTTTTCCCGGACCTGACGGTGCGCGAGAACCTGCTGGTGGGCGAGGTCGCGGGGCAGGGGCGGGCCAGGCCGGATTACGATGCCGTCCACGGCTTCTTTCCCGTCCTTCGGGACCGCGCCCGGCAGCGCGCCGGCACCCTCTCCGGCGGCCAGCAGCAGCAACTGGCCATCGGCCGCGCCCTGATCGGCAATCCGCGCCTGATGCTGCTGGACGAGCCGTCCGAGGGCATCCAGCCGTCGATCATCAAGGACATCGCCCGCAACGTGCGGACGGTGAACGAGGCGACGGGGATGGCCGTGCTGCTCGTCGAACAGAACCTGGACCTGATCGTCTCGATGGCACAGCGTGGATACGTGATGGAGAAGGGGCGGCTTGTCGCGCAGCTGGGCCGGGACGAGATCACCTCGCGCGAGCACGTGCGCCGGTACCTGACAATATGAACAACAAGAAAGGCACAGACATGACTTGGTTCGACACATCGATCATGGCCCGCCTCGGGGTCGCCAAAGGCGAGGCGCGCACCCGCCACGCCATCACGATCGAGGATCAGGGCAGCTTCCACTACGTCTATGGCCCCTATGCCGATCCGGTTCTCGATGTCGAACCCGGCGCGGTCGTGACCGTCGAGACCCATGATGCGTTCGAGGGCAAGATCACCAGCGAGGATGACACGCCGTCGGAGATCCTCAACTTTCCCTACCTGAACCCGCAGACGGGGCCGATCCGGGTCAAGGGCGCCGAGAAGGGCGATGCCCTGGCGGTGCGCATCCTGTCGATCAAGCCGCGCGGGCCGCAGCCCGTGGGCACGACCTGTCTGATCCCCGAATTCGGCGGCCTCGTCGCCACCGGCGATACCGCGCTTCTGAACCCGCCTCTGCCCGAACGGGTCAAGAAGATCCGCGTGGACGAACAGGGGGTCTACTGGTCGGACCGGGTGACGCTGCCCTACGAGCCCTTCATCGGCACGATCGGGACCGCGCCCGAGATCGAGGCGATCTCGTCGCTGCAGCCCGATTACTACGGCGGGAACATGGACCTGCCCGACGTCGCCCCCGGCAGCATCATCTATCTGCCGGTGAACAAGGAGGGCGGCTACCTGTATCTGGGCGATTGCCACGCGATACAGGGCGACGGCGAATTGTGCGGCGTCGCGTTGGAGATGCCGGCGATTGTCGAACTCCAGATCGACCTGGTGAAGGGGCACGGCAACCACTGGCCGCAACTGGAAACCGAGGATGCGATGATGTTCATCGGCTCGGCCCGCCCGATGGAGGATGCGGCCCGCATAGCCTATCGCGAACTGGTTCGGTGGCTGGCGCGCGAAACCGGGCAGTCGGAAGAAGAGGCCTATATGCTGCTGACCATGTGCGGCAAGGTCCGGGTCGGCAACATGGTGGATCCGAAATACAGCCTCGGCGCCTCGATCCAGAAGCGGTACGTGAAATAGGAGCGGACGATGGACCTCAATCTTTCCGGCAAACGGGCCCTGGTCACCGGCGGCAGCAAGGGGATCGGGCGGAAGACGGCCGAGTTGCTGGCCGCCGAGGGCGCGAGCGTGGCGATCTGCGCCCGCACCGCCGCCGATGTCGATGCCGCCGTGGCCGCGCTGCGCGGCGGCGGCGCCACGGCACACGGCGCCGCGGTCGATGTGGCGGACAAGACGGCGCTGGAAGCATGGGTGCGGCAATCGGCCGAGGCGCTCGGCGGGATCGACATGGTGATCGGCAATGTCTCGGCGCTGGCCGTCGGCGACGACGAGGCGGCCTGGGAATCCGGGTTCCAGACCGACATGATGCATTGCGTCCGGCTGGTGAACGCGGCGATGCCCTGGCTCGAAGCCTCGGACGCCGCGTCGATCACGCTCGTCTCCTCGGTATCGGGGCGCGAGGTCGATTTCACGGGGCCCGCCTATGGGGCGTTCAAGGCCGCACTGGTCCATTACGCCAGCGGGCTCGCCTTCAAGCTGGCTGAGAAGGGGATCCGCGCCAACGCGGTCTCGCCGGGGAACACCTATTTCGATGGCGGGATCTGGCAGTCCATCGAACGGGGCAACCCGGAATTGTTCGAACAGGCGCTTGCGCTGAACCCGACGGGGCGGATGGCCGACCCGGCCGAGATCGCGCGCGGCATCGTGTTCCTGGCCAGCCCGGCATCGAGCTTTACCAGCGGCGCCCATCTGGTGATCGACGGGGCGCTGACGCGGGGCGTACAGCTGTGACAGGCGGTGCGCGGGCGGGTGCGGAGTAGCGCCCCACGGACGGACGCTCGTGGATCCCGGGCCGCCCTTTCGCCGGCCGCGTCGGTGCCGGCGCCAGGCGGTCGTCCCGCACGGATGCCGCGGGCCCGAGCGCCATATCCGCTAAACGACGGGTGCAGAGCTGTCTGGCGGCGAGCGATGGTCCGCGATGTGCTGCCGGCTTCGCTGTCGCGCTCCCATCCCGTCCCGCCCTGCTTGGGCGACGGCGGTTCCCGCGCTTTGACGATGCGTTGACGCGCAGTTGCTTCGACCATGGCGGGGCGTCCGGCGCCGCCCCCGCCGAACGGCTACCGCACCCGCATGGGGGCGGGGCGGGCGCTTGGCCGGCAGGCAGCGGCAGCGGATCGCCCTCGCGCGGGCCCGGTTGGGCGATGCCGAGCCGTTGATCCTGGACGAGGCGACACGCGCGCTCGACCGGCCGTCCGAGCGGCTTGTCCGGGACGCGTTGGAGCAGGCGCGGGGCCGCCGGACCGTAGATACGGTCGCCGCCCGCCCCGGGGGCCGGTATGTGCGCGAGCCGCTGGCAGGGTTCGACCTTGCCCGCAACAGGACCCTGCGCGCGGCGCAGGGCGATGTCGTGGCGTTCCCGGACGACGACGCGACCGTCTGCCCCGGATGGGCGCGGGCACTGCGCGATTGCTGATGCGCCGATCCCGATGCGGGCGCCGTGACCGGGCTGCTCCTGCCGATACTCATCGAGATGGCGGCCAGATCCTGTTCGAACGGGCGGACGGTTTCGCCGGTTCCTGCCCCTGCGCGGCGGCCGCGCTCGGGCCGGCGACCCGATCCATCCCCGCGGAGCGGGCAAGTCCGGCGCCGGCGCCAATATGAGCGTGGACCGGTCGCTGATGCTGGACCTGGGCGGGTTCGGGATACCGGGCGTCCCCTGCCGGGCGTCCCCTGCCGGGCGTCCCCTGCCGGGCGTCCTGGGCAGGCGGCGGCGAACCGGGCATCTTCTTCCGGGTTCTGCGGGCCGGTCCGCATCCCCCGTCGTCCTGCGACAGGGCCCGGCGCAGCTTGCCCCGTGTCCGGAACCATGCGCCCCCGATTGCGGCCTAGGCGATGACCGACAACGTCTGGTCGCCCAGATCGACCCGGACCGAACGGCCGAGCGCCGACGCCGCCGCGGCGGCCAGCGGGAAATGGACCTCGGCCGCGGTGACGGAGGCTTGCGGGCCGGTCTCGCCCAGACCCGCCCAGAGCGTCGGGTCGACCTTCAGCTTGTCGGCGCTGGCGTCGAGGTGCCAGCGCCCCTCGCGCCGCTCTACCGTCAGCGACCCGCCCCAGGGCATCGCGCTGTCGAAACATTGCAGCAGCGGGAAGGACAGCTTCACCTCGGATCGCGGGCAGGGGGCATGGAGCCGCCACTCCACCGTCAGACGCGAATCGCGCCACATCGGACCGAGGACGGCCAGGATGTCCTGATGCGACAGGTCCTGCCCGTCGGGCGCGGCGCCGAATGCCACGCGGAAGAACCGGATCCGCGCATTCGCGCTTTCCACGCTCTGCGCGATCAGGCTGAGTTCCGGGGTCTGGCCGATACCGGCCATGGACAGCAGTTCCAGCCCGTTGTCGATCGCGCCGAGGGGCGAGATAAGATCGTGACAGATCCGCGAGCCGAGCAGCGCGTTGAGATTGCGCGTATCGGTCGTCACGAAACACCAGCCCGGAAGGAAGACATCATGCCAAACTCCGCCGCCCTGCTGGAACCCGGCATGCTGGTGCGCCACCCGCAGGCCGAGGATTGGGGGCTGGGACAGGTCCAGTCGGTCATCGGCGACCGTGTCACCGTGATGTTCGAACATTGCGGCAAGGTGGTGATTGACGGCTCCAAGATCGACCTCATACCCGTATTCGCACCCTAGGCTGCCGGGGCGCGGATGCGCCACCCGACCGGGCCGCCCGTCGCGGCGGCCGGGCAAGACTAGGCCGGCGAGTGTTAATGGGTCGTAAACGCCCGCCTTCGGTTGCCAAGCGCCGGTCCTCTGCCTAGAACCGCCCCGGGCACCGATGGCGACGCGATCCCCATGATCTCAGATTTCCACCCCTTCACCCTGCGTCTGGCGGACAGCGCCGAGGACGTGGCCGCGGCGCAGCGGCTCCGCTACGAGGTGTTCGTGAAGGAACTGGGCGGCGCCGGCGCGGGCGTCGATCATGCCGCGCGGCGCGAAGGCGACCGCTTCGACGACCATGGCGACCATCTGCTGCTGATCGACGAGACACGCCCGCCCGGGCAAACGGTGGTCGGGGTCTACCGGCTGCTGCGCCAGGACCAGGCGCGCGCGGCGGGCGGGTTCTATTCCGAAGGCGAATACGATCTCGGGCCGCTCCGTCGCAGTGGGCGCAGCCTGCTGGAACTGGGCCGCTCCTGCCTGCACCCGGACATTCGCGGCGGTGCGGGGCTGCACCAGCTCTGGTCGGGGCTGGCCGATTACGTGGCGCGGCACCGGGTCGATCTGCTGTTCGGCGTCGCGTCGTTCCACGGGACGGATATCGGGGCGCTGGCCGGGGCGCTGTCCCTGCTGCACCACCGGCATCTGGCGCCCGAGGCGCTGCGCGTGCGCAGCCGCGCCTATCAGCCGATGGACCTGATGCCGCCCGACCGGATCGACCGGCTGGCGGCCATGCGCGCGACGCCGGCGCTGATCAAGGGATACCTGCGCCTGGGCGGCGTGGTCGGCGACGGCGCGTTCATCGACCGCGCCTTCAACACCACCGATGTCTGCCTGATCATGGATACCGCCGCCATCGACGCCCGGCAGCGCGAATTGCTGCGCGCCCGGGCATGAGCGCGGCCTGGCATTCCGACACCCCGCCGGATGCGCAGGCGCCGCGGGGG
>Ga0189283_10092_pt1 | contig 127223 bp, 103 predicted proteins | sample N26C4minimetaG_FD_130320 | JGI IMG/M metagenome (GOLD analysis project Ga0189283, IMG submission 130320) | Marine microbial communities from the Costa Rica Dome - N26 C4 mini metaG | ecosystem: Environmental > Aquatic > Marine > Oceanic > Photic zone | place: Costa Rica: the Eastern Pacific...
CCAGGATATGGTCGACAGCCTGCTGGCCGAGTGCTGGGAGGTGTAGCGGTTCGGAACCCGGGCGGCAGCGTGCACGGCCCTGGGGAGAGCACGCTCCGCTCAGGATGCCGTCGAAGGCGACGCTGTCAATCGGCGTCCAAGTTTGACCCCCTATCGGCGTCCAATAATGACCCCCTCGAGCTCGGGTAGCTGGCCCGAGGCGGCGTAGCCTCCAAGTCGCGCAGCCGGATCGGGCCAGCGGGTCTGAGGTGCTCAGGCTCGGGTCTTGAAGCGCCAGCTCTCGTTGCCGGTCTCGACGATGCGCGGGGGCGGAGTGCCGGTGGCACTCGTCCAGGGCAGCAGGGCGGCGTCACACATCACTTGGGCGAGCCAGGCGGCCATTGGGTCGATATCGATGCCCCGGACCCGCGTCGCCACCTCGGCCAGGACGATATCCGGGGCAGTGTCGGACAGGACCGCGAGAAGACGCCGCAGCGCCGGCAGCAGGATGGCGCCACCGCCGCAGGCAGGATCGAGAACGCGGCAGGTCCGCCAGTCCGTTCCCGCTTCGGTTGCGCGTTGCAGCAGGAGCGTCGCGAGGGCGGGGGGCGTGAAGAAGCTCCCCTGCCGCGCCCGCAATCCGGTCGGCAGCAGCGAACAATAAAGATTGCCGATCCGGGCGCATACCTCCTCGAGCGGGAGCGGCGCCAGCAGCGCCCCGAAACGACGTGCCGGGTGATCTCCCGCCGGCCGGCTCGCGACCGCCCCGAACGGCTGGCGCAGCGGAGCGCAGGAAATGCTGTGCCACCAGGCTTCGGTGGCACTGGCAAGGACGCTGCCTGCCCCGGTGCGGGCCGCCCCCTCGCCGAGACCCTTGGCCCCCGCGCGAAGAAGGGCGGCAAGGCTGTCCGGAGTGGCGGTGTCGAGGGGGACGGGAACCGCGGTTTTCCCGTCGGCGCGGATGGGGGCGAAATGCATGGGGCTGTCCTTTGCTGGTTGCGCAAAGGAGGTCGGTCGATCTCGTTCGATCGGGAAATCCGGGGAAACCGGGCACGGTAGAATAGGGGAAGGGCCCCGGCCTCAGCCGATGGCGAACTCCGTCCGACGCGAGGCGCGCCGGAATGGGAGCGGCCTTCGCCCTCCCAAACCCTCCAGAACCAACCTGCGCGGTTGGATGGCGCCCCGCAATGCGACACCCCCGGCATCCGGTGCCCCGTAACCGGGGCTGGTTTGCCGGGGGTGCCGCGCTTGCGGGCTGCGCGGAATGACAGTCGCAGGCCTGTCTTTCCTTGCCGGGTTTGCCGGTGGCAAACCGCCGATGTGTCCCAACCAATCTCCCGCCCCCCATAAGGCTGGGGAGATTGATGGAACGCATCGGCAAGCCCGTGCCTCAACCACCCTCCGGGCGGCATCGTTCGGGCTGTCTTTTCCCCTCCGGCCCCAGCGTTCAGGGGCGCGGGCCTCCGGGGAAAAGACGGCTGACTCGGCGGCCCATGTCGGGGCATGGGCCGGGGTCAGCAGCGGCGCGCATTCGCATCGTCCACTTCACAGGGCGGGGTAGGGCGGGATGGCCAGCTACCACCTCTCCGTGAAGACGATCGAACGCAGCGCCGGGCGCTCTGCCACGGCAGCCGCGGCCTACCGTGTCGGGGAACGCATCGAGTGCCAGCGTGAAGGCCGCATCCATGATTACACCCGCAAGCAAGGCACTGAGGAGACCTTCATCCTCACCCCCGAAGGACGCGCCGGACTGGGCACGGATCGGTCCCGCCTCTGGAACGAGGTCGAGGCCAGCGAGACCCGGCGCAATTCCGTCACCGCCCGCGAGTGGGAGCTGGCCCTGCCGTCAGAGGTCAGCGCGGAGGACCGCTCGCAGATCACCCGCGACTTCGCCCAAGAACTGGTCAGCCGCTACGGCGTGGCCGTCGATGTGGCGATTCACGCACCGCACCGCGAGGGCGATCAGCGCAACCATCACGCCCACGTCCTGACCTCCACCCGCAAGCTGGAAGCCGAGGGCTTCACCGCCAAAACCCGCGTGCTCGATTCCGCGAAGACCGGCGGTGTTGAGATCGAGCAGATGCGCGGACTATGGGCCGAGTTGCAGAACCGCGCATTGGAGCGGGCAGGGGAGGCCGAGCGGGTTGCTCACCGGTCGCTCGAAGGCGCAGCGCGAGGCCGCGCTGGAGCGGGGTGACGAGCTGACCGCTGAGGAGCTGGATCGCGACCCGGAGCTGAAGCTGGGACCGGCGGCCAATTCCATGGAGCGCCGCGCCAAGGCAATGGCCGAGCGTGAGGGCCGGGAATATCCCTCCTCGGTCTGGCGGCGGCACTTCGGGACCGGCGCGCATACCTCGCGGGCCCGGGTGCATACCGAACTCGGCCGGCTCGGGCCGGAGGGCGTGGAGGTCGCCCAGAGGCGCAGGGGACAGGACATGGTCGACGGCCTGCTCGCGGAAAACCTCGGGGCATGACGGGCGCCGGGGGCAGGAAGCGACGGCTGCGGCGACAGGTGCCGCAGCCGTCGGATGGGCCGGGCCGCAGGTCCCGGCGGACCCGCTGCCGCGAGGCTGGGCGGAACGAGGATGCTCGTCGCGAGATAGGAGCCGTCCCGGCCGTTGAACCGAAGCTCGACCACGCCCCCGGGCCGGCGTGCAACCACCTCGATGTCGGGGGTGAGGATCAGCGGGCGGAGGCCGGTGATGGCCGTGGCGACGGTGAGGGTATCGGCCGTGTCACTGGCGGTGTGGGAAGCCATGTTGGGGGATCTTTCCTGGAGAGATGGGAAGGGAGGTGGGCCGTGCGGCCGATCAGGCGGCGCGGCGCAGCATGTCGGGCGTCGGCAGGTCGTAGCGGTAGCCGCTCAGCGTGGCGTGCCATTCGCCGAGAAACGCGAAGAGGGTCGAAAGCTCCGCGACCCGGCGCTCGGCGTTGCGCGCATCCCGTGCCGGCTCCGCGAAGATCCGGATCTCGCGAACATCCTCGGGGCCGTCATAGAGGAACGCGACGGTGAAGTCCGCGAAGTGCACCGTCTCGAACTCGTGCTCGGGCGTGCCGAGCGCCCGGTGGAAGAGCCGGGCCAGCGCACCGGCCTCGAGGTCCCAGGGGAGGAGCGTATCGAGAACCGATTGCGCGTGCGGCGCCAGGCGGATCACCGTGCCGTCGCAGCGGCGACCGTCGCCTGTCCCGATGAAAGCGCAGTCGTACTCGGAGACGGCGCCGCCGATGTAGCGCGGCCCCACGCCGTGACCGAGCGCGAAGCCGAGCAGGTCTCCCGCCGCGGCGTGCTCGAGATTGGCGAGGCCCCGGGTCATTCTGCGGATCACGGGCAGGGCGGTCAGCGGCAAGGCGAGGTGCAGGGAGGGGCGAAAAGGAAGGTGGGACATGGAAGGGCTCCTTGTTGTGTCGGGTGTGAAGAAGAGGTCGAGAGCGCGGTCCGCACTCCGGCGGCGGGCCCCTGATGGGCAGTGACGTCTGACCGGCTCGCTGCCCGTCATCCGTAGACATGATCTAGGACCATCGAAATTTGCGCGGAAACGTGTCCGGCCGCCGAAGCCACTTTTTGCGGATGACCTTGAGTCAAGGAAGGCGGCCATGGCGTAGACGCGAAACATCCGACGGCTTCTCAGGACTGAGCGAAGGATCTCGTATGTGCTCAAGAGCATCGCGACACTCCGCGCGAGCCTTGCCGCATCGTCGACGACCCGCATCTGACGGCTTTCCCTCTGACCTGCCCGGTGGCGTGAAGCTCGCGCTGACGGTGCAACTGCTGTCAAAGGCTGGCCAACTCAATGCCACGTGCTGATGAACGCTACCCGTCCGAGATATCCCGACCGACCGGTCCGCGTGCCCTTCGCGCGCTCCCCGGTAAAGCGCGAGACCCGCCGCAGCGCCGGCAAGATCGAAATTTTTGATGTTGTCGTCGCGGCGCACTGGTCAACTCTCACCGCGCGGATGTGGGACGCGCTGAAATTCCGAAAATTATCACATAATCTACATTACCAGCCTCTCCATTGTAGGCGGGCGCGCGCTACTTCCAACTGCGACTCTTGTTTGAAAACAATGCCCTATCAAGCTGGAGTGTTCCTCTCGCCTGCAACGGCTAGGTAGAGATGGTACCTGCCCGCCTTGGCGGGAGGCGCGACAGACCAGCTCCTTCAAATCCCGCCTTGCCCTGCCACCCTTTTAGGATGCATACATTTCAGGTGTCTACCGCTTTGGGTTGCTGGTGCTCTTGAACAGATTGGTACGTGTCGGCAGCGCTGTTCGGGCCTTCCTGCCGACCTCGGGTCACAGGCGCCTGGCGGTGTCTTCCGCGAAGACTGGAACGGTCTGGAATGCGTCCAGGCCCTCCCGCGCGCTGCGCCCGGCACGGGTCGCGACGTCGGAAACGCAGCCCGGGCCCGCGGCGTCGACATCCCTTCAACTCCTGTTCGTCGATCTGAACAGCTTTGTCAGCTTCCCTACCCTTGCCGTGGGTCTTCTGGTCGCCGCCTTACGCAAATGCGGACACCGGGTCGAAGTTCTGTGCCCTCTGGCCTTCGATGCTCCGGCCGTCGAACGAGAGCGCCGGGAGTGGTTCGGCGATTATCTGGCCCGGCGGATACATCTTACGGATTGGGCACCTGCCCTGGGTGCCCGGGACATCGCGCGCCGGCTGCGCCGGCACCGGGCCGAACGGCCCAGTGCCGTCGTCCTGGCCGAAGTGCGCCGCGCGCTCGACAAGGGAGCGGATGCCGTGCTGCTTTCCGCCTATCTCCAGCATCGGGAAACGGTCAGCGCGATCGGAAGCCTGGCTGCGGCCCGGGGCATCCCCGTCCTGTTGGGGGGGCCAATGTTCAACCTCCCCGAAGTGGCCGCCGCTTGGCGAACCCTGCCGGGGGTCACAGCCGTCGTTGGCGCCGAAGCCGATCGTCAACTTCCCGAATTCATTCAGACTCTGCGGGCCGGGGGCGACCTTCTGACCTTCCCGGGCGTGACGCTGCCGGACGGTAGCAGATCGGTGCCCGCCAGGCCCCTGCGCGACCTTGATGCCACCCCCGTACCCGACTTCACGGATTTCCCGTGGGACCGCTATCCCGTCCGGATCGTCCCGATAATGACTGGGCGCGGCTGCCAGTGGGACAAGTGCCTGTTCTGTTCGGATGTGATTTCCACCTCCGGCAGGACCTTCCGGACGCGCAGCGTCAGAAACGTTCTTCTGGAGATGGAAGAGCAGGCGCGGCGCCACGATACCACCAACTTCCTGTTCCTGGACCTCAAGCTGAACTCCTGGCCAGATATGATGCGCGGCATCGGCCGCAATGTCGGAAGCTATATCCGGGGAGCTGAATGGGTGGGCACGGTGCATGTCGATCAGAGACCCGATAACGGGCTGTCGCGGGCGGATCTCGAAGCCGCCGCCGAAGGGGGAATGCGCCGCATCTCGTTCGGGCTCGAAAGCGGAAGCCAGTCCCTTCTGGATGCGATGCGCAAAGGTTCTTCCGTCGCACGAAATTCGCAGTTCATTCGCGATGCCCATGCGGCCGGTCTTTCGATCCGCTGCACCATGTTCAAAGGCTTTCCCGGCGAGACTGCGCAGGACATGGAGGAAACCGCGACATTTCTCGAACGTCATGCCGATTGCCTGGATCGCGTGCGGTTCAACGATTTCACGCTGCATACCGGCACGCCAATCTGGAAGCAGATGCAAGAGAAGGCAGGTGCAGGTCCGCTTGTCGTGCGGGAACATCACCATGACAGGGCCCGGTCGGAATACCGTTCGGCAGTCCCGCGGGACCGGGCGTATCGTCAGGCCAAGGCACGAGCCCTGGCAGTGGTACACCAGATCAACCGCAAACCGCTCCGCCGGGGCGCGCGCCAGTTCGACGGCCTGATGTGAGCCGCTGGTGGATGCAAACCTTCGGGCGCTCCGAGGCGACGCAGGGAAGCGCGTTGCAGCGCCGGTTGAGGCGCCTGTCCGCCCAGGAACGCCGGGAAGAGGCCCGCGCCTTTCTGTCGGCCTTCCATGATGCTTCAGGACATGGCCGAACGGCCCGGCAGCGCCGGTGGAGCGAAGTGCGTCAGGCTTTGCGCAGAACAGGACATTACACGCACACTCCCGAAGAACTGGCTTTCGGTGCCCGTCTGGCCTGGCGCAATACCGGCCGCTGCATCGGCAGGCTGTTCTGGGAAAGCCTCGAAGTGGTGGATTGCCGGGGCGACGGCAATCCCGATGCCATCGCCTCACGCATGGAAGACCACCTGTCCGAGGCCGATCGGGGAAACGGCATCCGGTCGATCATCTCCATATTCCCGCCTGTCGAGGGGACCGCGCTTCCGGCCTATATCGAAAGCCCGCAGGTCATACGGTATGCCTGCCATCAGCGCCCCGACGGTTCCCTGATCGGAGACAGGAAGAATGTCGAAGCGACCCGGGATGCGCTGGCAATGGGCTGGCATCCCCCCGAGCCGCCGGGCCGCTTCGACCTTCTTCCCTATGTCATCCGCGATGCCGCGGATCGCCGGATAAGGGTCACGCCGTCGCGCGGAACTGTCCGGGAGATCGAAATCCGGCACCCCGACATGCCCGGCTTGGCCCCTCTCGGATTACGCTGGTATTCCATCCCCCTCGTCAGCGACATGATCCTGACCATAGGCGGGATCGACTATCCCTGCGCCCCTTTCAACGGCTTCTACATGTGTACGGAGATCGCGTCCCGGAACCTTGCGGACATTCAGCGCTACGATCTTCTGCCGGAAGTCGCCCAGGCCCTGGGGCTGGATTGTACGTCGCCCCTGTGGCGGGACAGGGCGCTCACCGCGCTTAACGAAGCGGTTCTTCATTCCTTTCGCCAGGGGGGGGCGACGATGGTCGACCATCATACCGCCTCGGAGCAGTTCATGACGTTCCATCGGCGCGAACAGGCGGCAGGACGCCGCGTCGCCGCCGATTGGCGGTGGATCGTTCCGCCGCAGGCTGGCGCCGCGTGCGACGTGTTTCACCTGAAGATGCGCAATTTCCACCCGGTCCCGAATTTCTACCGCGACAGGGGAAGCGATGGGATGCGTCTGATGCCATGGTACGGAGACGGCCATCAGCGGAGAGCCGAGATATGGCGCGACAGAGTGGTTCGTCGCTGGAAGATCTGGAAAAGGATGGCGTGGTGAGCGGCCGTGACCCGGAAGGTGCGGAATTCGCGTCTCTCCGGCAGGAGCTCTGGTTACGCATCCTTCTGCAGAACGGCCTGCTTGTCGCCTCTGTCGGTCTTTACGGGGGAATAGGCGTCCTCTCGGCGCTCCGGCCCGGAGCGTCATGGCAACTTGCCATGGTGCAGAACACGGCAATCCTCGCCGCCGCCCTCCAATGGTGCCATCACGGGGTCCGCACGGCGCAGATCAAGCAGTTTCTTCTTCTCGGCCATTCCCGCCCGGGCGGTTGGGAAGACTGGCTTCCACGGCAGCGGCCGCCCGGTTTCTTCGGCTCGCGGTGGATGGTGTCCACGAAAGGTGTGTTCCTCGGATTGGGCCTGGCCAGCATGGTGCAGGCGGCACTGAGCGCGCCGGAACCGGTGCCGTTCATGATCCTCATATCCGGCGGCCTGTGGACGATCGCCGCCGGGTTTCTTGTGATCAATCCCAAGGAATGAGTTCCGCCTCCCCGACCTGCAGCGTGGTTGTCCCCGTGCGGAACGAGGCCGCGAGTCTGGACAGGACGATTCCCGCTCTTCTTGCCGCCGCACGGGGAGAGCAGGCGCGGCTGCTATGGGTCTGCAACGGATGCACCGACGACAGCGCCGCCCGTATCCGCCGCCTGGTCGGCCCGGATGCGGAAATCATCGTTCTGCCGGAAGCCGGAAAGACCCTTGCGCTCCAGGCCGGCGACCGCAGGCTGGGCGATGTCTTTCCCCGTCTCTACCTGGACGCCGATACCTGGCTTCGCCCGGGCGATCTGCGCCGTCTCTTCGCGCCCCTGCGGGAAGGACGGGCCGACCTTGTCACGGCTGCGAAGGCGTTCGAATACGGCAAGGCATCGGACTTGGCGACCGCCATCGCCCGATGCTGGCTCGCCCTGCCCTATGCGCGTCAGCATTCGTTTCTGGGGGCGCTCGCCGTCTCGGCGGCCGGTCGGACCCGATGGGAAGACTGGCCCCCCCTCTTGGCCGACGACCTGTTCCTCTCGGCAATGATCCCCCCCACGCGCCGTCTGATGGTGCCCGAGGCCGTCGCGACCACATGGCCCCCCCGAGATCTGCCGGCCTGGATCCGGACCCGCGCCCGCTGGATGCGGGGCGAGCGGCAGATGCGGGCGGCCGGGTTCGATCTGCCTGTGGCGCCTCTTCAACGGGGCGCCCTCCTGCAGCGCCTGGCAGCCCGTTCCACGCGGCGGGGCGCGGCTGCCTTCGTCCTGGTGCGCCTTCTTGCAGCCGTTCTGGCCTGGCGCACCGAGACCCTTGGCTGGCTTCCGGAACGGCAACCGGACAAACGGAAACGGTGAACCCGGAGCCGCCGCAAACCCTGCCGATCTCCCTCGGCGCGGGACAAGGTCAAGGCGACAGGTCCGTTATATCTGCGCCCCTTCGATGCGGCGCTCTTGCATGTAGCCTGCCACCATCGCGACCTGGCTCAGCCCCATCAGAGCGGTCCGGTGCAGGGGAAAGCCCTGCCCGTCGCGCAGCGGGTAGAGAAGCAGCCCGGCATAGAACCCCACGGGTTCCCGGCGCGGATGCGGCGCCCCGCGCGCGGCCAGGGTCCGGTGCAGATGGCGCGCGCCCCGGCCGTAATTGGCGTGCTGGCGCCAGAACCGCCCCAGGGTCAGGGGATGGGCATGGTCCACCACCGCCCCGGGGGCATAGGCCAGCGTCCCGACCTCCTCCTGCCAGCGCAGGCAGAAATCCCGGTCCTCGGCGGCGGCGAGGGGGAAGGTGCTGTCGAACCCGTTCAGGGCCGCGAACCCCGCGGCCGCGCAGCCCAGATTGTTCGAGGTGAAGAAGGCCGCGCGCCCCTCCTCGGCGCCGAAATAGGCATAGAGGTAGTCGCACAGGGACTGGCTGGCCGCGGCATAGGCGTTGTCGTCGAGCAGGTTCAGCACCCGCCCCCCGACCAGGCGGCGCGGATCGCCGCCCTGCCGCGCCGCCAGGCCCCGCACCCATTCCGGATGCGGACGGCAATCGTCATCGGTGAAGCACAGGAAATCGGCCCCGTCCCGCAGGGCCGCCCGCGCGCCGGCATTGCGCGCCGCCGCCGGGCCGGCATTCTCCTGGCGCAGGCAGGTCACCCAGGGATAGGCCGCGCAGAGCGGCGCCAGCCCCTCGGGGCTGCCGTCATCGACCACATAGGTCCGGTAGGGGCCGCCTTCCTGCCGGGCCAGCGCCTCGAGACAGGCGCGCAGGGCTTCGGGCCGGGCATGGCTGGGCACGACGATCGCGATCCGGTTTCCTGTCTCAGACATAGCACCTTGCGGACATGGTTTCCCCTGCATTGCGGCGGCCGGACGGGCCGCTAGGCACCACAACGCGGAACGGCCGGAATGGCCCCCGAATTTTTTGCGGGCGACGTCGCGTCGTGTCCTGCGGGCCGCACCCGCCCCCCGCCGGCTTGCCGGCCCGCCGCGGCTCTGAAAGGCTTGTCCCGGGCGCGGGACCCGGGCGGGGCGCAACGGGATGACGGAGACGCAATGACAGAGCCGCTGGTCACGATCGTGATGCCGGCCCATGACGTGGCCGCCTATGTGGACGAGGCCGTGACCTCGGCCCTGCGCCAGAGCTGGCCGCGCCTGGAGCTGATCTGCGTCGATGACGGCTCGCGCGACGGCACCGCCGGGCGGCTGGAGGCGCTGGCGGCGCAATGGCGCGGGCCGGGACGGGAGATGACGGTCCTGCGCCAGGCCAATGCCGGCGCGGCGGCGGCGCGCAATGCCGGTCTGGCCCGCGCGCGGGGAGAGTATCTGTGCCTGCTCGATGCCGATGACCGCCTGGCGCCGGATCTGGTGGCCCGGACGGTCGGGACGCTCGCCGCCGATCCCGCGCTTCTGCTGGCCGCGCCGCTCTGGCGCTATGTGGACGAGGCCGGGCGCCCCATCGGCATCGTCTCGGATCCGGGGGGGCTGCGCCACGACGCGCAGGGCCTGGTGGTGCGCGGCCCGCTGCACAGCGCCACGGGGGTGACGGTGCGGGCCGCGGCCGCCCGCCGGACCGGCCCGTTCGACACCTCCCTGTCGGGCTGCATCGATCTGGACTGGTTCGTCCGCCTGATCGCCGGGCACGGCGCGGCGGCGGCGGTGGTGCCCCGCCCCCTGGCCGATTACCGCAAGCGGGGCGGACAGATCACCGCCGACTGGCGGCGGATGGAGGCCAATTGGACCCGTCTGCTGGAGAAGATGGAGGCGGCCGGGCACGGCCTGTCCGCGCGCGATCTGCGCCGGGCGCGGGCGCGCAACCTGATCTACTGGGCGAGCCTGGCCTATCAGGCGGGGGATTACCCCGCGGCGCGGCGCCTGACGGCCGAAAGCTGGGCCCTGGCGCCGGGGGCGGCGGCGCGCGACCCCCTGGCCCGGATCCGGACCCTGGCGGCCCTGGCCAGCCTTCTGCCCCCGCCCCTGCACGACCGGCTGCGCGACCGGGCGGGGCGCCGGGCTCACTTCGCCCGTTCGAGCATGTAGAGCTGCCGCGCCCCGTCGGCCGGAGAGGTCACGAAGATGCGGCGGCCATCGGCGCTCGGGCAGGGATGCAGATCGCAGCGGAACGGGCCGCGGGCCGGCCGGTGATTGCCGAATTCCGCCAGCCGCGTCACCGCCCCGGTGCCGGGATCCAGCAGGTTCAGCGTCACCGTCTCGGCATAGGGCGTGTCGAAGACATAGGCGTCCGGGCGCGCGGCCGGGCCGGGCGGCAGATGGCGCAGATGGACATTGGCACCGATCGCGCCCGCCCCGATCGGGCCGATCCGCCGCCCCCGCGGCGCGGCATCCTCGAACAGCGCCATCTCGCCCCGGCGCCACAGATACAGAAGCCGGTCGGTCTGCCAGATGACATGCGAGGTGGCATCGGCCAGAAGCCGCAGATCGGTTCCGTCCATGGCCGCGGTCAGGCTGACGCCCTGGGCCTCGGACCAGGGGCCGTCCGGGCGCCGCCAGCGCAGCTTGACGGTGAAGCGCCGCCCGCCGGGCGCGATCTTGGCGTGGTTGAACCAGTAGTGATAGCGCCCGATCCGGTGCGCCATCCGCGCCGCCAGCGGCAGCCGCTCCAGCAGCCAGCGCCGGGCCCGGTCCAGCGGCAGGATCAGCCGGGGCGCCCCGTCACCGCCGCCGTCACCGCCGCCGCCCTCCTCCAGCGGCAGGGCCCAGATCCCGGCCGCGTCCGGCGCGCGCCCCCCCGGCCCCGCGCCGGGCTGCGGATAGCCGTATCCCGGGCGCAGCCGGTCGAGCCGGCCCATATCCAGCGACAGCGCCACCCTGCCGTCCGGCGAGACCGCATAGACCGGGCGGGACAGGGTGCGCCGGGCGCCGGTCTCGACCTGCACCAGGCGGGCGACCAGGGCATCGCCCTCGCGGTCGTTCCAGACCGCCCGGGGGCCGCCCGCGACCCATTGCGCCATCGGCCCCTGCTGCCAGCTCCAGGCCCGGCTTTCGCCGAGCGGCGTCACCGTGCCCGGCCGGTCGGCATCGGCCCAGCCCAGGGCCACCGCATCCCCGGGGCCGGGATGGCGGCCGGCAAAGCCCAGGCGGTGGACCAGCACCCGCCGCCCGGCCCCGTCCGCCACCGGAATATCGTAATAGCTGTGGGCATGGGCCCGGCCCTGCGCGCTGCCGAAGGTCAGCTGTTGCAGCCGCCAGCCGGTCATCGGCCCAGCCCCGCCGCCAGGGCGTCGCGCCAGCCGAGCAGCCGGGCCCGGCGGCGCAGCCGCGCCGTCTCGGCCCGCCAGGGGCGCGCATCCCCGCCGGGCCGCAGCGCCACCCGGTCGAGCGCGACCCCCCCATGGGCGGCGAAATGGTCGAGCTGCTTCTGCCCGTATTCGCGCCCGGCCGCGCTGGCGCCCGGTGTGGCAAGACGCCGCCGCAGCCGCTCGGGCAGGGTATCGGTCCAGTGCAGGTGATGCACGCGGGTCGGCACCCGGAAGCGCCAGGCCGGATCCTCGAGCCCCGGAAAGCCGCCGAGCGGCCGGCCGTAGAGATGCCGCGCCGGCCGGTCCGGCAGGGGATGGTGGCCCCCCCGGCTCGGCAGGACGTCGCCGCGCATGGCCATCAGCTTGACGGTGCCGTACCGGTCGTGGAAGCGGCCGCGCCCGGCAATGGACCAGGCGACCTCGGCCTGGAGGGGAAACTGGTCGAGGATCCCGGGCGCCGCCGCGACCGGCGCCAGCCGCCCCCCCGGCGCCAGCCGGTCGATGAAGACCCCCTGCACCGCGGTCACCTGCATCCCGGCGCAGAACTCGAGGAACTCCGGAAGCGGCGCGGGATATTCGTGAAATTCGTCGATATCGGCGCTGAGCACCCAGTCCTCCGGCCCGGCATGGCGCTGCTGCAGGTCGCGCCGGGCGGCCCACATGGCATCCGAGGTATAGGGGGCGATCCACTCCTCGGCATGGCCGATCCCGGCCCCGGCCAGAACCGACCGGGCCCGCGCCAGGCCGGGATCGGCGGGATCGGCGCTGTTCAGCAGCACGCGGAACCGGTCGGGCGCGATGCCCAGGGCCCGGTAATGGGCCACGAAATGCGGCAGCAGCGGCAGGTCATGGGCCACGCCCAGACAGGTCAGCAGAAGCGGGTCAGACATCGTCACCGTAGGGCGCAAGGAAATCGTGGGTGGCCGTCAGGGCCGCGATCCGGGCCCGCTGGTCGTCGCGCCAGGCCAGGCTGTCGCGGCTGCGCCGGGCCGAGGGCCGCACCAGGCCGGCGGCCGCGTCGCGCCAGGCCGGATCGGGGTCGAGCCCCAGGAACCCGGCCAGCCGCTCCAGCTCGGGCCCGGGGGCGGCCACGAAGCGTTCGTAGACGATCTCGGTCCAGCTTTCGGGCGGCAGCGAGGCCTTCATCCGGGCGGCCGCGGCGGCGAGCGCGGCGTAATCGTCGATCATCGCGTCGCAGGCCCGGTCGGCGACCCGGCCCTCGGCCTGGGCCCGGCGCAGGGCCGCGTCCAGATCGGCGGGCCGGGCGATCCGCAGCCGGTCGTAATCGCGCCCGCGCCTGAGCGACATGGTGGCGATATTGTCGGCCGGGTGGCGCGTCACCAGGATCCAGCGGCAGGCAAAGGGGCTGCGGGCGGCCAGATCCGCCGGCAGGCCGGGACAGGCCGCCGACCAGCGGGTGGCCCAGTCGCCCTTCTTGTCGCCCAGGACCCGCAGCCGCCCCGCAGGGCCGTGGGGGGCGCCGGGCACCCGGTAGCGGAACCCGTTCCAGTGCCGCCCCGCCGCGGTGAAGGCCGCGGCATTGCCCAGGCACAGGGCCGCCAGCGCGCGGGGCGGCAGCCCCTTGCGGAACAGCCCCATCGCATCCAGTTCATGGGCGATCGCCGCCTGGGGATGGGCATCGATCAGCGCCCCGATCAGCGAATGGCCCGACCGGGGCCAGCCGGCGAACTGGGCGAAGACGGCGGCGCCGGACAGGGCCTGCCGGTGGCGCAGCGACAGCCACAGCGCCCGGACCCGGAGCCCCCGGACCCCGCGCCGGACATGCCGGCGCGACCGGGCCCCCTCGAACAGCGGCACGGCATGGTCGCGCAGCCGGGCGGCGGCGCCCCTGGGCGCGGCGTCTTCGGGCCGGGCGTCTGCCGGCCGGTCGTTTTCGGGAGAGGGGCCGGTCATGCGGCGGCGGCCCCCGTCCGGTCCAGCGGCGCCGCCGCCTCGACCCCCCGGTCGGCATGCCAAGCCGCCGCGCGCCGCCCCAGACGGGCGGCCGCGACGGGACGGCCGGCGCGCAGGGCCCATCGCGATTGCCGCAGCAGCGCGGCGGCGGCGGCGCGGCGCAGATGCGTCACCACCTCGGGCGGCTCGACCCGCCGCGCCCGGGCCAGGAACCGGGCGAGCTGCCGTTCGCCCGCCGAGATCTCGGCCAGGGACAGCGGCGCGGCGGCGACCAGCGTGTCGACCGAGGCCGCCACCAGGAAATCGGGCTGCGGCGCGCCCAGATAGGCCGCATGCTGACGGGCGCGCACGCTCATGCTCAGGGCCCGGCCCTCGGCCCCGCGCCGGGCGCTGACCGATCCGTCATGGCGGCGCCAATCCACCAGCGGTTCGGGCAGGTTGTCCAGTTCCGCCCCCGCCGCCGCCATCCGCGCCCAGAGATCGGCGTCCTGCGCCGTCCAGAAGGCCGGATCGTAGCCGCCCAGATCCCGCACCGCGCCCGCCCGGAACATGACGCCGGGATGCAGCAGCGGGCTGGCGAACATCACCTGGAAGCGCAGGATCGCCGGTCCGGTGGGCGGCCGGTGGGTGAACAGCGCCCGGCCCGCCGCATCGACCCGCCGCCAGCCGCAGGACAGGGCCGCCAGGCCGGGCCGGGCCTCGAAGGCCCGCACCTGCCGCGCCAGGCGGTCGGGACGATACAGGTCGTCGGCATCGGCCCGCGCCACCAGCGGCGCCCGGCATTCGGCCAGACCGGCATTCAGCGCCGCGGCCAGCCCCGCGCTGCGGTCGCGGCGCAGGATGCGGATCCGGCGGTCGGCGGCGGCATGGGCGGCCAGGCGCGCCCGCGTCCCCGCATCGGCCCCGTCCGCCACGGCCACCAGTTCGAAATCGTCCAGCGTCTGGCCCAGGATCGTGGCCATGGCCGGGTCCAGGAACCGGCTCTCGCGCACCGGCATCAGGATCGAGACCCGCGGCGCCGTCATTCGGCCGCCGCCAGCATCGAGCGGAAATCGGCGCTGGTCGCGCGCAGGGTCTCGTAGGTGCCGGTCTCGCGGATCCGCCCCTCGCGCAGGGTGAAGATCGTGTCGCAATGGGCCAGGGTGCTCAGCCGGTGCGAGACCATGATCAGGGTCTTCCGCCCCGCCAGGGCGCGGATCGAATCCATCACCTCGCGCTCGGTGACGGTGTCGAGCGCGCTGGTCGCCTCGTCGAAGACCAGCACGTCGCGGTCGCGATACAGCGCCCGGGCGATCCCCAGGCGCTGGCGCTGCCCTCCCGACAGGCGCAGCCCCGCCTCGCCCACGAAACTGTCGTAGCCTTCGGGCAGGCCGGCGACGAAGCCGTCGATCCGCGCCATGCGCGCCGCCGTGCGCACCCGGTCCATGTCGATCCGGTCGCGGTCGATGCCATGGGCGATATTCGCGGCGACGCTGTCATCGACCAGATGGATGGTCTGGGGCACGAAGCCCACATTGCGCTGCCAGTCGCGGCGGTTCGCGTCGCCGATCGGCACCCCGTCCACGACCAGCCGCCCCGCCGTGGGGCTGACCAGGCCCAGGATCAGATCGATCACCGTGCTCTTGCCCGATCCGGTCGGGCCGGCCAGGCCCACCGTCATGCCCGCCCCGATCCGCAGCGAGACCTCGGCCAGCGCCGCCCGCTCGGCCCCGGGATAGCGGAATTCCACGTCTTCGAGCCGGATCTCGCGGGTCAGGCGCAGGGTCCGGGGCCCGGCCGCCGCCGCCGGAAACGCCACCGGATCGTCGAGATCCGCGTGCAGACCGTCAAGCGCCGCCTGCCCGAAACGCATCTGCGAGATGTCGCGGAACAGAAGCTGGGCGGTGGGCATCAGGCGCAGCGCCGCGAAGGCGAAGGCGCCCAGGACCGGCACGATCCGGTCCAGCGAGCCGTCATTGGTCCATAGCAGCCACAGCGTGAAGGCCAGCATGCCGCCGAAGGTCATCGCCTCGAGCGCGAAGCGCGGCATCTCGCCGATCAGCTGCAGCCGCGCCTGATAGCTGGCCAGGCGCAGGGAGGGATCGAAGAAGCGCCGCAGATAGGTCTCTTCCAGCGCCATCATCTTCACCTCGCGGATGCCCGACAGCGCCTCGCCCGTGACCTGGTGGCGTTCGCGGTTGGCGCGGCGGCGATCCAGGCCCATCTCGGCGATCCGCCGCCGGACCGACCGGTCGATCAGCCAGAAGCTGGTCCCGAACAGCAGCGCGATCGTCATGGCCCCCACCGGCTCGATCGCCAGCAGCAGCCCCGAAAGCAGCACGATCAGGAACGAATTGGCGATGACCCGCAGCGCCGGAGTGACCGAGCCGTTGACGATCTCGTTGATCTCCTGAAGCACGGATTTGCTCAGATCGGCCGAATGCTGCTGCAGGAACCATTCGTAGGGCTGGGCCAGATATTGCCGCAGCCGGGCCATGGCGAAGGTCATGTTCACCTGCCGGGCGAAGAGATTGGCCATGTAGAAGGACAGCGCCCGCACCGCGATCCCGCCCATGACCAGCAGAAAGGTCGCCACGCCCAGAAACTGCAGGAAGGCATAGGTCGAGCCGAAGCCGAGCCTGTCATAGGCCAGGCTCAGAATCCGGTTCTCGGCGATGATGGCGGGGTCGGCCAGGACCGACAGGAAGGGGATGATCATCGCCACCCCGGCCAGATCCATCAGCCCCATCAGCATCATCAGCGCCACGATCAGCCAGAAGCGGCGCCGCTTCTCGGGCTCCAGCAGCGTCAGGATGGTCCGGTAGGTCCAGAACATGGGTCGTGGCATTCCCTCGTGGCGCGGCCCTTCCGGCCCCGGTTTCGCGGCCGCCCCGCCGTTTGCCGGCAATCTGCCCGCCAGTCTGGACGCCCAGCCCCGAAGCCACAAACAGGTTCCGCGCCGGATCGGGCTTTTCCGTCCCCTTGCGGCCCCCGCCCCGCATCCGCCACAACGGATCGGGTGCCCGAAAGGATCCGATCCGCGCCGCCCGCCCCTGCAGGAGAGCCGCTTGCCCCCGCCCTTCCAGACAAGCCGCCGGCCCGAGGCGTCCGACCCTTCTGCTTCCGGCCCCCTTCTCATCGTGGCCGGCGCGTCCTGTTCGGGCAAGACCACCTTCCTGCGGACGCTGGAACGCTCCGCCGCCACCGTCCTGCCGGCCGAATTGCGCCATCTCGACCTGGCGCGCCTTTCCTGGCGCGATGCCATGGACCTGCCCGCCGGCCCCGCCCGGCCCGAGACGGCGGCCGGGGCGGCGGCGGCGGGCGGCATGGTGCTGCATTACGATCTGTTCCGGCCGGTCACCTTTCACGGGGCGGACCGCGTGGATGCCCGCAGCTTCGCCGCCGATCCCGCCCTGGCCCGGATCCGGGCCCGGATCCAGGCCAAGGCCGGCGATTGCGCAATCCTGACCCTGTGGGAGGACCCCGCCCTTCTGGCGGCGCGGGCCGAGGCGCGGCGGCGGCGGCTCTGGCAAAAGCTGCTCCGCCCGCCGGTGCTACGCGGCCTGCCGGCCAATGCCGCCGCCTATCGGGCGGCCCGGATCCGGCGCGGGCGCATGCGGGCCTGGTTCGCCGATCCCGACCGGCTCTGGAGCCTCTACGAGGGCTGGTTCGACTTCACCGAGGCCTGTGGCATCGCGCGGCACTGGGTGGCGCGGCCCCTCTCCGCCCCATCTGCCGGCCCGTCTTCCGGTCCGGTGGGCGCGCCGGATTACCGGCCGCTGGCCGAGATCCGGGCGCAGGGCCCGCTCTGGCCGCTCCGCGACCGGGGCTGAGCGACCGGAGCGGCGATTGGCCGGCGGCGGATCACCGCCCCTCCAGCCCGGCGATCAGGTCGCGCAGGGCCGCCTCGTAAAGACCCAGCTTGCCCAGCCCGCGATCCAGGGCCGCGACCCGGTCGCGCTCCAGCGCGGCGCGGTTCTCGTAGCCCTCCAGCACCCTGGCGACGATGGTCTCTTCCGGCTCGGCGGTGCAATCGACCGTGTGGTCGTAGCCCAGGCTGCCGAACAGGCCGGCGAACTTGCGGCTATAGGCCATGGGCACCACCGGCACGCCCGAGGAGAAGGCGGCGATGCAGGCATGCATCCGCGCCCCGGCGAAGAAATCCATCCCGGCGATGTAGCTCTTGGCCTCGGAGGGCGAGGCAAAGGCCGGCGCGACCCGCAGGCCGGGAAATTCCGCCGCCAGATCCAGGCTGGGCTGCAGGTCGTCCTCGACCTCGCCGCGGCTCTCGGGGATCACATGGGGCACCAGATGCAGCTCGCAGCCCGACGGGTGATCCAGGAAGGCGCGGATCAGGCTGCGGATCGCCGCCGGGTAATCGGCCTTGAGCCCGAACATGTTGGCCCGGGTATAGCCGCCGTTCATCAGCAGGCCCGAAACGTTCAGCCCCACCCGCGGCGGGGCGCCCCCGGGCCGCGGCGCGGGGGCGTCACAGGGCAGCCTGAGCGCCACGTCCGACGCCTCGATCACCGGCAGGCCCGGGGCGAGATCGCGGGCGGCCTCGGTCGACATCCGGTCGCGGCTGGCCACCACCGCGCTGCGCCGCAGGGTGGCGGCCGCCATCCGGCGCGAGGCCGGGCGGGTGAAGGGGCCGACGGTCTGGGGCGCCACGACCAGCGGCCGGCGCGCCAGATGCACCGCCGCCTTCATCGCGAACATCCGCCGCAGGCGCGGGCCGCCGTAGATATCGGCGAAACTGTCGCCCGCGCCGATATCGATCACCAGATCCAGCCCCCGCACCCGGCGGTAGAAGCCGCGGGGATCGGCGATCTCGCGCATGCGCATCGGCACCACCTCGATATCCGGGCCGGCCACATAGGGGGGGCGGGGATCGGGCCAGTCGATCACCGTGATCGCGATCTCGCGGCCCAGATCGCGGCCGATGCCGCGCAGGATCTCGATCTGCGCCACGGTCAGCGCCCCCACCCCCATGTTCGAGGATTTGGTGGAATGGAAGATCAGGCCGACGCGGACGGGTCTGGACATGAAGGGCCTTTCAGTTGCGGGGGGCGCGGCCGATCCGGCGGGCCCGGCGCAGCATTCCCAGGAAGTTTCGCAGATGCCGGGCGGGGGTGTTCTGCCGCGCCGCGGCCGTCAGGCGCAGCCCGCGATAGCGCGGCACGGGCCGCCCCGCCAGGGCCAGCCCCGCCAGCCGCGCCAGAAGCGCCCGGCGCCGTTCGCGCTGGCCCGGCTGGATCGCGGCCAGGGCGGCGGGATCGAAGGGCCGCGTCTCGACCCGGCCGGCCGCCACCGCCGCCTCCAGGATCGCGCGGCCCGTCTCGGTGCGGGCGACGATCAGCGATGTCCCCTCCCCCTCCTCGAAGACGGGATAGCCGCGTTCGTCGCTTTCCCAGGCATCGGCGCAGACCAGATCGGCGGCGGTACCGGTCCCGTCGGGGCAGATCTTGCAGCGGTGCTGGACATGGCGCGACAGGATACCGCCCCAACTGTCGTGATAGCTCATCGAGCGTTCGGTGCCCGACAGGTCCCGCGCGGTGGCCCGGCCGGGCCAGCCCATGCCGCGGAACCGGAAGGCGGCGGTGCGCTCCAGCGCGGTGCCGAGCGCCTCGAGCACCGCCCGTCCGCCCGCATGGCTGGGCACGCCGGCGCAGAAGAAGGACAGGATCACCGGGATCCGCGGGGCCAGTCCGGGCTCTTCGGCGATCAGGGCGCGCAGGGCGGCGGCGTCGCAGGGCTTGCAGATCACCGCGAAACGGTCGTCCGGCGCGGCGGCCAGGCGGGCGCGCAGATCGGCCAGGGGCGCCGAGGGGGCATAGCGCGACCCCGCCGCGGCCAGGATCCCGTCCCGGTCGCGCAGTTCGACCGCGGCATTGCCGATGGGCAGGTCCGGATCGGCGGCGGTGGCCAGCACCGCCTCGACCCGTCCGCTTTCCAGAAGATGCAGCGCCAGCATCGACAGCGCCCCGCCCGAGGCACCGGCATGGCGCAGCGCCGCATCGGCGGCATGGCCGCTGCGCATCTCCAGATACGGCCCCCAGAGCGGATCGTCGATGCGCCCCGCCGCCTCGACGATCTGGGTCAGGCCCGGGCAGATGCGGGCGATGGCCGCGTCCTGTTCGGCCGAGACCGGCCCGGTCTGGCGCGGGCGCAGATAGCCCGGCGGCGCCACCGTCATCTCGACCGCCCCGGGCGCCAGGGCCGCGCAGCCGCCGCACCCCGCGCAGAGATCCCCCCGCGCCACCCGGGCCAGGCTGCGGCTCGGGGCCGCGCCGCCCCGGGAAACGGCCGCCGGATGCGGCCCCCGGGGCGAAGGCAGGGCGGAAGGGGCGGAGCCGGACATGGGACGGACCTCGTGCTTTTCCGGGGCGCCCGGTCGTCCCGGCCGCCGGCCCGCCCCTCTTAACGGGCCGCGGCCCGACAGGAAAGGCGGGCGGGCGCTTGACCTCGGAGGGGCGAGCCGCAAGAACCGTTGCGGCGGCGTCTCCGCAACAGGACCTTCATGTTCCGCACGGTATTCCTCATCCTGTTCGGCAATGCCGCGGCCTCGCTGCTTCTGCTGGCGCGCAATCTGGTCGTGGCCCGGCTGATCCCGGTCGAGGATTACGGCATCGCCTCGACCTTCGCGATCACCCTGGCCGTGATCGAGATGATCTCGGCCCTGGGGCTGCAGCAGCAGATCGTCCAGGCCCGGGACGGCGACGATCCGGATTTCCAGGCCGCGCTTCAGGGATTCCAGCTGCTGCGGGGCATCCTGTCGGGGGCGGCCCTGTTCCTGCTGGCCGGTCCCCTGGCCGATTTCATGAACGTGCCCGAAGCCGCCTGGGCCTATCGGGTGATGGCCCTGGTGCCGGTCCTGAACGCCACCGTCCATTTCGACATCCACCGGCTGAACCGGCGCATGGTCTTCGCGCCGATGCTGCTGTCGAGCGGCCTGCCGGCGCTGATCACGCTTCTGGCGGTCTGGCCCATGGCGGCCTGGTTCGGCGATTACCGGGTGCTGCTCTATGCCATCGTCGGCCAGTACGTGCTGATGAGCCTGGTCTCTCATCTGATGGCCGAGCGCCCCTGGCGGTTGCGGCTGGACCGGGCGGTGATGGGCCGGGCGCTGCAATTCGGCTGGCCGCTTCTGGTCAACAACATCCTGCTCTTCGGCGTGTTCAACGGCGACCGGGTGATCGTGGGCCGCGAACTGGGCATGGCGGAACTGGCCGTCTTCTCCATGGGCATGACCCTGACGCTGACCCCGACGCTGGTTCTGGCGAAAAGCGCCCAGAACTATTTCCTGCCGCTGCTGGCGCGGAGCCCCCGGGACGGCGCCGACAGCGAGGAGCGGTTCGTGCGGCTGGCGCGGGTGGTCTTTCAGTTGCATCTGGCCTTCGGCACCGCCCTGGCCACCGGCGCGCTTCTGGCGGGGCCCTTCCTGGTCCATCTGCTTCTGGGCGTGAAATACGCGCCCCTCACGGGGCTGATCGTCTGGTTCGCGACCATGCAGGGACTGCGCGTCTTCAAGGGGGGACCGTCGATCATCGCCCTGGCGCGGGGCCGGACCGAGAATGCGATGATCGCCAATCTCGCGCGGATCTCCGTGATCCCCCTCGCCTGGTGGTTCGCGGTGAATGGCGGCGATGTGCGGGCGATTCTTCTGACCGGCATCGGCGGCGAGGCGCTCGGCTTTCTCACTTCGCTTCTGGTGTTGCGCTACCGGTTGGGCTTCCGGCTGCGGCCCCTGGTCCTGAGCTGCCTGGCCGCCCTCGCCTGCCTGGGGGCGGTGCTGGTCGCGGGACTTCCGGGCGAGGCCGGCTCTTCGCGCCTGCTGCTCGTGGTGGCCGCGCTCCTCTTCGCCTTCTCCTTCGTGCCGATGCACGAATTGCGCAACTATGCATTTCGCCGCCGCCTGGGAACGAAATGAGTTAAGGCGCGATTAACCTTCTCCGGAGTGAACTGGTAGCGTTTTAGCGATTCCGAGAGGCGGCCATGCAGGAAAGAACGGTAGGAACCATCTGGCATCCTGCGGCGGCAGAGCGCACCCGGAACATGGTCCGCCACGCCAGCAGCCCGTTATCCTCGGCCCTGGCGACCCTCGCCCGGTTCCGCCGGCTGCGGGGGCTGGCGCGGTCCCTCTGCCACCGCCTGGAAGGCGGGCTGATGAATTCGGGGACCTGGCGGCGCATCCTGCGCGACCATTACGGGGTCGAGATCGGGCGCTACAGCTACGGCGACGTGCTCAAGCCCGGCCTGCTGCCGCCGGGAACCTCGGTCGGCGCCTATTGCTCGGTCGGCACGGGGCTGATCGTGCGCCGCCGCGACCATCCGGTAACCCGGCCGGTCCTGCACCCCTTCTTCTACAATTCCCGCCTGGGGCTGGTGGAGCGGGACACGATCCCCCAGGACCGGGACAACCCCCTGACGATCGGCCACGATGTCTGGATCGGCGACCGGGTGACGATCCTGGCCGGGTGCCGCCGGATCGGCAACGGCGCGGTGATCGCCGCGGGCGCGGTGGTGACCCGCGACGTGCCCCCTTACGCGATCGTGGGCGGGGTGCCGGCCCGGGTCATCCGACTGCGCTTCGACGCGGCCCGCATCGCCCGGATCGAGGCCAGCCGCTGGTGGGAACGGGACGTGGCATCCCTGGTCGCCGCCGATTGCGACGGGCGCCTTCTCGACCCCGCCGCCCCCGAGGATGGACAGGCAAAGGGCGAAACCCCGGCGGCGGACGATCCGGACCCCGGGGAACCGGACCGCGAAAGCGGCCCCGCTTCCGGACCGGCCCACGCGCCGGTTGGCTAGAGCGGCTGCATGGCCCCGGCCAGGGCGGTCCCGTCATCGGGGATCAGCCTGCCGTACAGGTCCAGCGGATACGCAGAGTCACCCGCAGGTATGCCCGGCAATTCACTGGCCGCACCCGGCGTGTAATCCCCGCCCCCCAGGCCCGAGCCGTAGAAGCTGGCATCATCCGCCCAGTCCGGGTTCACCGGCGCGGCGATGCTGCCGTAGCGGTCGCCAAGCGCCTTGGCCTCGCCCAGCCAGTTCCCGGTCCCCGTGACCGCGTTCCCCGCATTGTCGCCGCGCAGGGCGACGTTGCCCCGCGCCCCGGCATTGAAGGCGAAGGGCCAGTTCCCCACAAGGTTGCCATCGGCCCCGAACACGTCGGACTTGGTGTTGCGGTAGGTATGGACGTTGAACCGCATGTAGCCCGATTTCGCCACCGTGGCGGTACCGGTATCCTGATAGAGCAGGTTCGACCGCGCCCCGACGATGGTGTTGCCGATCAGCAGGGCATTCTCCACCGGGTCGACGTTGCCGTCCGCATTGATCCACAACGCCGCCGAGGTGTCGTCGTTGATCGCCTCCAGCACCGAGCCGACCAGCGCGAAGCCGCGCGGCCCGATGGCGGAACCTGCCTTGACCACGGGTTTGGACGGATCGGTCTGCCAGATGCGGCAATGGCCGAAGAACTGCCCCGTGGCGGCGACCCGCCCCCCGGAGGCGGCGACCGAGAAGGCCCCGCGCATGTCGCTGGCGGCGGCATCGTAGAGCGCCGAGCCGTCGCTGGCGGACCGGCTGCCGATCAGATGCACCATCTTCGCGGCGGTGCCGAAGGCCCCCAACAGCCCGTCATCGGCGCTGTCGATGACCTGCACCCGCCCGACCCGGTAGAGCCAGGCGTCGTACTCGGTCTGCCCGTTCAGGTCGAGCCGCACATTGTCGAGCCGCAGAAGGTCGGAGCCGTCGAGAAAGACGATGCTGCCGCCGGTCTTGCGCAGGGTCAGGTTGCGAAAGACCACATGCCCCGGAAGGCTGCTGGTCGTGCTGGCCCCGGCATCGCGGTAAACCGTCCCGGCCCGGCTGGCCCCCTCGATCACCAGCGGCACCGTCGTGGTTCCCGCCGCCCCGGCAAAGGCGGCATGGACATGCTGCCCGTCCACCAGCCGCACCACCCCGCCCCCGGCATCGGCCCGGCCGAAGGAGGCGGCGTTCAGGTCCCGGATCGCGGCGACGGCGGCGGCGATCCCGGCAAAGGGCGCGGCGGCGGCGGTGGGCGCATCGGCCGAGGCCGTCCCGGTCGCGTCCGAGCCGTTCACCGGGTCGAGATAGGCATAGGCCGTGCCGTAGCCGCCCAGACGGTCGTTCAGCACCCTGAGGGGCGCGAGGTTGGGCGAGGGCCAGGCATCGCCCTCGGCCGAGACGGTGAAGGCATCGCCGATCCAGGGATAGATCACCGCATCGACGGTGCAGATCCCCTCGGCCAGGCCCGACAGGTCCAGCGCCGCCTCGAAACAGGGCACGGTCAGGCCGGTCTCGGCATAGCTCGCCCCGGTCATGGCCGAGACCAGCACCTGCGCCGAGGCCGTGCCGTCCGAGACGACGAAGCGCACCGCCGCGACGGGACGCCCCGCCCGGGCATGGGCATGGGCCACGGCCAGCCGCACGGTGAAGGTGCCGGTGGTCGCCCGGTCCAGATCGGGGGTCAGCCACATGGCGACCGGCTTCGGATAGGGCCGGGTCGAGGCATTCGTCACCCCGGCGATGCTGTCGCCCTGATAGACGAAGTCCGACAGGGCCACCTGATCGGCGGTCAGCGTGGTCTGGTCCGGATAGGGCTGACGCAGCCGCGTCATCACGGTCAGCGTCTCGGTCACAGAGACAGGCGTGGCCGTCGCATCGAAGCCCTGGCGCGTGACGGCAACCGTCTCGGGCGCGCCCTCGGGGTCGAAACTTGCAGGCGGCGCCGGATAGGTCCCGGTCCAGCCATCGGCGTTGATGGATGCCAGGGGGACGGGGGAGGCCTCTCCTTCGCGCGGCGGTGGCGGGGCCGTCAGGGCCAGGCCGATCTGGGCAAGCATCCTGCATCTCCTTCTGCCTATCGCAGCTCTCCTATCACGATGGCAAGAAGTGTTGCCTTCGCCCCGGCCTCCGCGCACGGTTGGGCAATCCCAGGGAAAGGGCCCTGGCCTCGGGACGGGAGACGGAGATGCGACGCGCGGAACGTATCCGGAGAGCGGCCCAACCGCTGCTTGCCGCGGCTATTCTGGGGCTCTGGGCGGCGGCCGGAATTGCGCAAGGGGCGGCGGCACAGGAGAGGGCCGCAGAGCAGGGACGTGCCGTCGCCTCGCAGCAGGATCTGCTCGGGGCGCTGGAAACCGCCCGGGGCGGGGAGAGGCTGCTGCTGGCCCCCGGCGATTACGGCCGGCTGGCCCTGGACGGGCGCCGGATGCAGATGCGGTTCGCAACGCCCGTCACCATCGCCTCGGCCGATCCCGCGGATCCGGCCCGATTCACGGGGCTGGGATTGCGCGACATCGCCAACCTGGCCTTCGAAGGGGTGATCTTCGATTACACTTTCGCCGCCGGCGACACGCAGCGCACCCGGCCCTTCGCCGCCGCTCAGGTGCAGGGGCTGACGATCCGCGACTCGGTCTTCTCGGGGGATCTGGCGCGGGGCCTGGGCGAGGATGCGGACGGCTACGGCATCGGCATCGGCCTGTCGATCCGGGACGGATCGGACATCCTTCTGGAGGGCAACGAATTCTTCGACTGGCATCGGGGCCTGCTCGCCACCTCGATCCGCAATCTGACGGTCCGCGGCAACGACGTGCACGGCATCCGGTCGGACGGGATGAACTTCGTCTCCGTCCAGAAGGCGACGATCGAGGACAACGTCATCCACGATTTTCGCGCCTCCTTCGCCTCGAGCGACCATCGCGACATGATCCAGTTCTGGACCGCCGGCACCGACCGGCCCAGCACCGATGTGACGATCCGCAACAACATCCTGAATTCGGGCGCCGGCGGCTTCACCCAGTCGATCTTCATGCGCAACGAGGTGGTCGACCGGGGCGAGGCGGGCACCGAGATGTATTACCGCGACGTCACGATCGAGGGGAACGTGATCGTCAATTCCCACCTGCACGGCATCACCGTGGGCGAGGCGGAGGGGCTGACGATCCGCAACAACACGCTGGTGCACAATGCCCGCACCGACGGCGATGACGGATCGCCGGCCCTGTGGACGCCGCGGATCAACCTGTCGTCGCGTTCGCAGCGGGTGGAGGTGACCGGCAACATCGTCTCGGAGGTGGTGGTGGGCCGGAACGACCGGGCGACGGAGCGCCCCGGCTGGCGGATCGCGGACAATCTGGAAATCCAGGATCGCGATCCGAAGGGACGCGGCTGGTATGACGACGTTTTCCTGGCGCCGCGCACGGGCGATCCGAGCAGCCTGGCCTCTTTCGCCTACCGGGCGGACGGACCGGCCGGAAAGGGCGCCCTGGGCGCCCCGCGCCTGCGCGACATGGGGGGCGCCGCAGTGATCCGGGCCACACGCGATCCGCGCTTCGTCAACCGCTTCACCCTCGATGCCCGGCTCGGCGCCGGGTCGGCGGCCGAAGACGCGGCCTTCCTGTGGCGGTTCGAGGATGGCAGCACCGCAAGCGGCGGGGTGATCGACCGGGTCTTTCCCGATCCCGGCGAATACCGGGTGCGGCTCGAACTGCGCTCCACCGACGGCCCGGCGCAGACGGCCCAGGCGGTGCTGACGGTGCCCGATCCGGCGGTCCTGCGCCTGGCCCCCGATCGCGGGATCTTCGAACTGGCGGACAGGGGGGAAATCGCCCTGCCCGAGGCCGCCCGCGGCGGCCCTGCCGGGGCCCTGCAGTTGACCGGAGAGGCCCTCGCCCTGCCGAAAGAGGCGATCCCGGGCTTTTTCGGCGCGCGCGACATCGCGCTGCGGATGCGGCTCAGGGCCCTGCGCGGCGATGGCGATCCCACGGGCGAAATCCTGCGGATCCATCAGGCGCTGATCCTCGAGATGGACCCGGCCGGCAGCCTGACGGTCCGTATCTTCCCCGAAGGCCGCGAGGATCCGATCCTGCTGCGCACGGCGCCGCTGCGGCTCCATGACGGGCAGTGGCACGAAATCGTCCTGCGCTACGCGGCCGGGGGCGAGGCCACGCTCGAGATCGACGGCGGCCCCGCCGCCCGCCGGCCCGCCGCCGGGCCGCTGCCGCAGATGCGAAGCTGGGGCCTGAGCCTGGGCAATCCTTTCGGCGGCAAGAGCCTGCGCGGCGAGATCGACGCGCTGGAACTGCGCGCCAACGCCGCCAGCTTCGCCGCCCCCTGACGGGGCGGCCCCACCCCCCGGGATCGGTGTGTGACCCGCCGGACAGGGCCGGTTCCCCGAACAGCCTGTCCACGGTGGCGGGACTCGTCTTGCCGGACCCGATGGTCTATGTGTTGCGCCCGACAGGCAGGAGCGTGCGCACGTGACGGCAGTGGAAGGTTTCCGCCGGAACAGCCCGGCAGCGGCGCCCCGTGCCGGCGCCGCCCCGGACCGGGCGCGCCTGGCCCTGCCGGTCGTGCTGTATTTCCTGACGGTCCTGCTGCCGGTACAATTTAATGTCGGTCCGCTGGCCATGACCGGAACCCGGCTGATCCTGCTGGTCCTGGTCGTGCCCCTGACACTACGGTTGCTTGCCGGAGCCTATGACGGCGTCCGCATGGCGGATGTGTTTTTCTTCCTTCACCTGCTTTGGGCCACGGTCGCGCTGGCCGTGAACAATCCGGACCGGGTGGTGCAGAATGCCGGCTCCACCGGCATCGAATTCCTCGGCGGCTACCTTCTCGGCAGGGCCTATATCCGCAACGCAGCCTCCTTCAGCGCCCTCATCCGCTTCCTGGCCATCGCCGTCGTCGTCACCTTTCCGCTGGCCCTCTACGAGACGCTTACCGGCACGTCCCTGATCCTGAAAACCCTGGACGGCCTGCCCGGGATCCGAAGCATCGCCGATCTGTCGATCGGAAAACGGCTCGGGCTGGACCGCGTGCAGCTCGCCTTCGCGCATCCCATCCATTACGGCCTGTTCTGCACGATGGCCATGTCGCTGGTCTTCATCGGCTTGAAGCAAAGCTACCCCCTGGGGCGGCGCCTGCTGATCGGCGCCATCACTCTGGCCTCGGGCGTTCTGGCGCTGTCGAGCGGCGCCCTTCTGGCGATCGTGCTTCAGCTCGGCCTGATCGCCTGGGCGACCGTGTTTCACGGGGTCAAGGCGCGCTGGTGGATACTGACCGCCCTGTTCGTCACGGCCTATGTCACCATCGACCTGATCTCGAACCGGTCGGCGATGAAGGTCTTTCTCAGCTATGCGACGTTCTCGGCCTCGACGGCCTATTGGCGGATGCTGATATTCGAATTCGGAATGGACAATGTCTGGGCCAACCCGATCTTCGGCCTCGGGCTCAACGATTGGGTCAGGCCCTATTGGATGTATTCCGGCAGCATGGACAATTTCTGGCTTGTCATGGCGGTGCGCTACGGCATTCCCGGATTTCTTCTGCTCGCCATCGGCTATCTCTGGACGTTATGGAGGATCGGGACCCGCGACTTCGATGGGAGCCCGCTTCTGTGGAACTTCCGCCGGGCCTGGATGTTCAGCTTCGTCGGGCTGACCTTCACCCTGTCGACCGTCCATATCTGGGGCTCCATCTATTCGGTGGTGTTTTTTGTGTTTGGCGCCGGGATGTGGCTTCTGTCGGCGGATAAGGACGCGACCGGAACCGAGGCGGAAGCAGCCTTGTCCCCGGCCGATCAGGCCAGGAAGGGTCCCAGCTATACGCGCTTTCCCAATACAAGTAGAAGAGGCAGCTTTTCAGGACATGTTCCACTCTCCCAACCGGTCGCCGGGCGGTAGTTTTGATGGCTGATGCACTTGCCACGGCCGAGAGGTTGCGCGTTCTGATCGTTGCGCCCTCCCTTGACGGAAACGACATCAGCGAACCGGAATGGGCATTCCATTGGACAGAGGAGTTGACCAAGAGGGCGGATGTCACCGTTCTGTCTTCTTCTCGAAAGGGAACTGTCCCTCTTGCAGAGCAACTGCCTTCGGCACGCGTGGTCACATGGCCTGAGATTCCTTTTCTCTACACCCGCTTAGAGAGAATAAACGCGATGGCGAAGCCCGGACTTCCGCTATTTTCGGCACAGGTACGCCGTTGGATTCGCAAAGCGCTCTCTCAAGGTGAGCGTTTCGACATCGCGCACCAGATGCTTCCGCAGGCGATGCGCCACGCCACTCCCCTGCGCGACCTCGGCATCCCCTATGTGATCGGCCCATTAGGTGGAGGATTGAAGACACCTTCAGCCTTCGCATCAGAAGTACTCAAAGGAGAGTCGTTCTCCATTCGGCTGCGGGAAATTGACGACTTTCGCTTGCGACACGATCCCGCTTTGAGATCTAGTTATTCAAATGCGGAACTGGTTCTAGGTGTCGCCCCCTACGTAAAAAATCGCCTAAAACATATATCCATGAAGAGTTTCCATGCGCTACCTGAACGGGGTCACGGCGACTTCGCTCCAGTCAAGGAAAGACAAACAGAATTGGGGCGACTTCGGTTGTTCCACGCTGGTCGCACAATACGCACCAAGGGATTGCGCGACGTCATACGCGCCCTGGCTCATCTAAGCGACCTTCCGGAGGTAACTTTGGTAAGTGCTGGCGACGGAGAAGATATGGCCGCCTGCCGAAAAGAGGCAGAGCGTCTGGGCCTCGCAGATAAAATCACGTTTCTCGGACGTGTCTCCAGGGAGAGGGTTGAATCCGAGTACAGCGCCGCAGATGCATTCTGCTTCCCGAGCTTCAGAGAACCAATGGGTGGCGTCCTGTTCGAGGCAATGGCACATGGCTTGCCTATCATCACTGCCGCACGTGGCGGTCCAGATTTTCTCGTCGATGACAGTTGCGGGATCCGTGTCCCGGTGGATACTCCCGAGCAATTCGCCCGAGAAATCGCGCAGGCGATACGCCATCTGGCGCTAAACCCGGACATCCGAAGCCAACTCGGCACAGGTGCACGAGCACGGTTGCGCTCTTTTGGAAGTTGGGATGACAAGGCTGAGTTGATGATGCGCTTCTACCGAAAAATACTTGCCGACCGTTCAGGTAGCGAAGTCGCATGATTGATCCTGTTCGCCCCGATCTATCCATCGTGATCATCGAGTGGAACACGGTCGACATGCTGCGCGACTGTCTTGCCTCGATCTACGAGAATACGGGCGGGCTGGCGCTGCAGGTCATCGTGGTCGACAACGCTTCGGAAGATGGCTCTCCCGAGATGGTCGAGCGGGAATTTCCGCAGGTCGAGCAGATCCGCAACACCGACAACCGGGGCTTTGCCGCGGCCAATAATCAGGGCTTCGAGATCGCCCGCGGCCGCCATGTGCTGCTTCTGAACTCGGACACCTATGTGCTGGGCGACGTGCTGGCCGCATCGGTGCGCTATCTCGATGCCCATCCCCGGGTCGGCGCCATGGGATGCCGAGTTCTCAATCCCGACCGGACGATGCAGGCCACCTGCTCGATGTGGCCGCGCAACCTCGATCTGCTGTTCATGGCAAGCGGGCTGTGGAAGCTGCGCCGCCCCCGATATTTCGGCCGCTACCTGATGACCGATTGGCAGCGCGACGACGAGCGCGCGGTCGAGGTGATTTCGGGGTGCTACCTGATGCTGCGCCGCAAGGTTCTGGAGCAGGTCGGTCCCTTGGACGAGGATTTCTTTTTCTTCGGCGAGGAAACGGATTGGTGCCGCCGGATACGCAATGCCGGCTGGCGGCTGATGTTCGCTCCGGTCGGCGAGATCGTCCATTACGGCTCGGCCTCGGCCCGCAAGCTGAACCACCGGCGCGACCTCATGCTCACGGATGCGACGGTCCGGCTGCAACGCAAGCACGGGGGACGGCGCGCGGCCCTGATCGCCTGGAGCATTCTGTTCGGCTTCAATCTGTCACGTGCGGGGATATGGAGCCTGAGCGCCCGTGGTAACCCGCACCGGTCTGCAAGAGGGCGCCATTTCCGGAACGTCGTGACGGGAATGCTGCGGGGCCAGTACCGGTAGGCACCGCCCGCGGCGCATGGAAAGGGCAGAGCGGCACGTGCCGCTCTGCCCTGGCGCATCGTCAGATCAGCAGGTCGTTGCCGGTGCCGGCGTCGGCGAACTGGAACTGGTTGGTCACCTGGAAATCCGTGACGTCGCCGTCGTAGAAGCGGTTCCAGGCGGTGCCCAGGCTCCAGCCCCATTCGCGGCCGCCCGACAGGTCGTAATCGCGGTCGGCGGCATCCAGGACGATCTGGTCGTCGAGGATCACCTGCAGCCGGTCGGCATCGGCATCGATCATCACCGTGGCCCGGTGGGTCTCGGTATTGGCCAGGTCCACATCGTCGATCAGGTAGGTCTTGAACCCCTCGTCGGTGGCCACGCTGACCACCAACCCCCGGTCGTCGATGGTGAGGCCGGTCTTCAGGTGGTTCCAGACCAGCCGCTCCTGTCCGGCATCCACCGTGTCGCGGGCGAATTCCACCGAATAGGCCAGCCGGTCCGAGCCTTCGTACTGCTTCAGCCGCCCGATCTTCGCATAATCGCCGTCGCCGTCCAGCCGCAGCGCCGTGGCGCCGGCCGCATCGGTCACGATCGCCGCATCCCCCTTGAGCTGGAGACCGCCGTTCTGGAGGTCGAGCTGGTAGCCGTAGCCGGTCCAGCTCGGCCCCGATCCGGGCTGCATCTCGGTCAGGCTGGGCTCCAGGCTCGCGACGGCGTCCTCGGCCGCCGGGGGCGAGACATGGCCGGCTGTCGGAGCGGGCTGCGGGGCAGGCTGCGGCGCGGGCGCCGGCTCGGCGGGCGTTTCGACCGGGGCGGGCTGGCTGTCCTCGGCCGGGGCCGGGGCCGGTTCCTCGACGGGCGCCGCGGGCGCCTCCGGGGCCGGTGCCTGCTCCTGCCAGGAATCGATCTCGATCACCGCCGTGGCATCGCCCGCCCTTGCATAGGCATCCTCGTCGACCTTCAGCTCGAACTGGGTCAGCTTGCCGTCGAAATTCTCGCGGCCCCAGGGATTGCCGAAGATCAGATCGGCCGAGATCGCGTCCATCAGCTTGCCGCTGACCGCCACCGTCGCCGCCGGGCCGTCATCGACCGAGATGGCGAGCTGCCCGTCCGAGAACGAGATGTCGATGGCATGGCTGGCCCCGTCGTTCAGCGCGACGCCCTGGCTGGTCAGGACCGTCCGCTGGCCGTTCTCGGTCAGCAGCAGGAAGGACAGGTCGCCATCGCCCTCGATCGTGGCCACGAAGGCGTTCTGGATACGGAAGACCTCGCCCGAGGCGCCGGCCCGGTCGGCATTCAGCGACAGGCGGATGTCGAAATCGTCGGCGCCCTTGATCGCCCTCAGGAAGGGGTTGTTTACACCAGCAGTGGTGCCCGCCCCGCCCAGATCCAGGGCCGGGGTCGCGTCCTCGCGCTCCAGGACCGTCTCGGCCCCGTAGCCATAGGCGCGGAACTGCCCGTCGGCGCCGAGCGAGACCACATCGGCCCCGGCGACGCCCACCACGCCCTTCTCCTGGGCGCTGCGCCCGTCGGGCAGCCGCACGTCGAGCTGCACGCCGAACACGCCGCCGGGCAGGTCGCGGGTGATCACCCGGCCCTGGGCGGTCGCGCCGTCGCTGAAGGTCCAGGTATAGACCGCCCCGTCCGGCAGCGCGCCGCCCGAGGCGGTGGACAGGCCGGCATCGAAGATGCGCTGCGCGCCGCTCTCGCCCTCGAAGACGCGGAAGCGGGGGGTGAGCGCATCGTCGGCCCGGTACTGGATGTTCGAGGATCCGGCCCCCAGCACGTCGATCAGGCCGCCCGGCACCGCCTCGTAGGCATTGCCGCCGTCATTGTCGCGCGAGGAGGAGACGAAGACGTCGTCGTAATAGCCCGCCGCCGTGGGATCGGTGTTCTGGACGAAGGCGTTGTTGCGCACCAGCCAGCCGGTGGCCTTGTCGTCTCCGTCGATATCCGCGGTGACGTTGTTTTCGATCGTCACGTCGCGCGCGCCGGATTTCACGCGGATCGTCGGCACCCAGACATTCGAATCCGAGGCGTCGGGATTGTTCTGGTCCACCACCTGGACCAGCGAGTTGCCGCGGATCGTCACGCCGGCGGCCTCGCCCACGACGATGCCGTTCAGATGGCCGTTATAGATCGTGTTGTTCTCGATCAGCACGTTGCGATAGTACATCTCCTCGCCCGCCACGCCCTGGTCCACCAGTTCGTTGCGCATGAAGATGGACTGGGCGTATCCGCCCTCGCCGATGTCGAGGATGTTGTCGCGGATGACGATGTCGGTATTGGGGGTGCTGGTACCCGCAGTCCAGAACTGGATCATGTCGCGGTGGTCGCTCGAGCCGTAGGAGGCCACCAGATCGTGGATGTAGTTCCCCTCGATCGTCACCCCCTGGACGGCGGCGAAATCCATCCCGTCGGACCGGATGTCGTAGACCTCGTTCTGCGCGATGGTGATGTCCCGGCTCTCATAGACCAGCAGGCCCCGGTGCCAGTTGAAGAACTCGCTGTTCTCGACACTCACATTGCCGGAGCCGCGTACCGACAGGCCGATCGCTATACCATATCCGTCGTCCACCGCACTCAGCCCCTGGGCCACATCGCCGTCGAAGGTCGAGTTGCGGATGGTGACGTTGTCGCTGTTGTTCACCGCAAAGGGGCGGGTGCTGCGAATGTCGCCCTGCGCATAGGTATAGTCGAAATTGATCCCGTCGAAGATCAGGTTCGCCACGCCGTTCGCCGTCATGCCCGAGAAGGTGGCCGGCGCGTCCGGAGATTCCGAGGCGATCGTGACCGCCGACTGGTACTGGAACGAGCCGTTCTTGCTGCCCAGGTTGACCGATCCGTAATCCCCCGCAGCCAGCAGGATGCTATCCCCGCCTTTCGCCGTCTCCAGAGCCGAATAAAGAGCGTCACGCGATGCTACGCGAATGACCGTCATGTATCTGTCCCTTGCCGATGTGCGCGGCGCCCCCACCGCGATTTCTTGCCGTTCGGGCACGGCATCATCAGGTCGATGCCGCGCCCTAAATGTGGCGATTAGCGACAAGCATCGGTAAATCCCAAGCCGACCCGGGGGCAGGCTGCATACTGCGCGGAGCCTTGCCTGCAAGGGTCGGACGGGTCGGCGAAGGGGCGCCCGCCAAGGGGCGGGGCGGGCCGGGCGCAAGGGGTGGGCGGAATGTCGCCGACCTTCTTGCCCGATTTCGGAAGCGGCCTAGCGGCGCGCTTCGGCGGCCAGGCCCTTGAGATAGTCGCCATAGCCGTTCTTGGCGAATTTCGCGCCCCGGGCCTCCAGCGCCGCCCGGTCGATCCAGCCGCGGGCATAGGCGATCTCGTCGGGGCTGCCGGTCTGCATCCCCTGCCGGTCCTGAAGGGTGCGCACGAAATTTCCCGCATCCAGCAGCGAGGCATGGGTGCCGGTATCGAGCCAGGCATAGCCGCGGCCCATCTTCTGCACCGTCAGGGCGCCGTCGGCGAGATAGCTTTCCAGCAGGCTGGTGATCTCCAGCTCGCCCCGGGCCGAGGGCGCGACCCGCCGCGCCCGTTCCGGCGCCGTCCCGTCGAGGAAGTAGAGCCCGGTCACCGCATAGCTCGACGGCGGCCGCTCGGGCTTCTCGATGATCGCGCGGACCTGGCCCGCCGCGTCGAAATCGATCACGCCGTAGCGTTCGGGATCGGCCACGTGATAGCCGAAGACGGTGCCGCCCGTCCCCGCCCGGTCGGCCTCGGCCATCAGGTCGGGCAGGCCGTGGCCGAAGAAGATGTTGTCGCCCAGCACCATGGCCGAGGGCGCGCCGTCCAGGAAATCCTCGGCCAGCAGATAGGCCTGGGCCAGCCCGTCGGGGCTGGGCTGTTCGATATAGGTCAGGTGCACGCCCCACTGGGTTCCGTCGCCGAGCGTGCGGCGGAACTGCTCCTGGTCCTGGGGGGTGGTGATCACCGCGATCTCGCGGATGCCGGCCAGCATCAGCACCGAGAGCGGGTAATAGATCATCGGCTTGTCATAGACCGGCAGGAGCTGTTTCGAGACGCCGATCGTGATGGGATAGAGCCGGGTGCCCGAGCCCCCGGCCAGGATGATGCCCTTGCGCTGTGTCATGCCTTGCTGTCCTGCCTTGGTGTCGCGGCGCCCAGCTCGGCCAGGACCGCCTCCAGCCCGGCCCGCCAGTCGGGGCGGGAAATGCCGAAACGCGCGGCCGTGGCCGTGCAGTCCAGCCGGGAATTGGCCGGCCGGGCCGCCGGGGTGGGATAGGCCGCGCTCGGGATGCCCGTCACCGCCACGGCGCGCCCCGCCCGGGCGAAGATCTCGCGGGCGAAGCCGGCCCAGCTCGTATCCGGATCCCCGGCGAAGTGATAGGTGCCGGCCGTTCCGGGATCGGCGGCCAGGCGGTCGGCGATCCTCAGGCAGGCGGCGGCGATGGCGGCGGCCGGGGTCGGGCCGCCGATCTGGTCCTCGACGACGTTCAGCGCATCGCGGGTCTCGGACAGGCGCAGCATGGTCTTCACGAAATTCGCGCCATGGGCCGAGAAGACCCAGGAGGTGCGCAGGATCGCATGGGCGCCGCCCGCCGCGCGCACCGCCGCCTCGCCGGCCAGTTTCGACCGCCCGTAGGCGCCGAGCGGCCCGGTCGCGTCCCCGGGGCGCCAGGGCGCGGTGCCGGATCCGTCGAAGACGTAATCGGTCGAGACATGCACGAAGGGGATGCCCCGCGCCGCGCATTCCCGCGCCATGGCGCCCGGGGCGGCGCCGTTGATCCGGGTGGCCAGCGCCTCTTCCTCCTCGGCGCGGTCGACGGCGGTATAGGCGGCGGCGTTGATCACCGCCCCGGGGGCGCGGTCGCGGATCGCCGCGGCGCAGCTTTCGGGATCGGCCAGATCCGCCGCGTCCCGTCCCAGAAACGCCGCGCCGGGCGCCAGACGGGCCAGTTCGGTCGCCACCTGGCCGCTGCGGCCGAAGACCAGAAGCGTCATGCCGCCCCCAGGCGCTTGCCCACACCGTCGCGGGACTGGAGCGCGCGCCACCAGGTCTCGTTGTCCAGATACCATTGCACGGTGCGCCTCAGCCCCTCCTCGACCGTGACCGAGGGGCGCCAGCCCAGCTCGTCGCGGATGCGCGTCGGATCGATCGCATAGCGCGCGTCATGACCGGGCCGGTCGGCGACGAAGGCGATCTGATCCGCATAGGAGCCGCTTTCCCTGGGCCGCAACTCGTCGAGGATGGCGCAGAGCGTGCGGACCAGATCCAGGTTGGTGCGCTCGTTCTCGCCGCCGATATTGTAGCTGCGGCCCGGCCTGCCCTGTTCCAGAACGCAGAGCAGCGCATCGGCGTGATCCTCGACATAGAGCCAGTCGCGGATGTTCTCGCCGCGCCCGTAGATCGGCAATTCGCGGCCCGCCAGCGCGTTCAGGATCACCACCGGCACCAGCTTTTCGGGAAAGTGGTAGGGGCCGTAATTGTTCGAGCAATTGGTCAGAACCACCGGCAGGCCGTAGGTCTCGTGCCAGGCGCGCACCAGGTGGTCCGAGGCGGCTTTCGAGGCGGAATAGGGACTGCGCGGGTCGTAGGGCGTGTCCTCGGTGAACTTCACCTGCGGGTCGGCGGGCAGCGAGCCGAAGACCTCGTCGGTCGAGATGTGGTGGAAGCGGAACGCCGCGGGCCGCCCCGCCCGCAGCCAATGGGCGCGCGCCGCCTCGAGCATGTTGTAGGTGCCGTTCACGTTGGTCTCGACAAAGGCGCCGGGCCCGTCGATCGACCGGTCCACATGGGATTCCGCCGCCAGATGCATCACCGCGTCCGGGGCATGTTCGGCGAAGATCCGGTCCAGCGCCGCCCGGTCGCGGATATCGGCCTGTTCGAAGGCATAGAGCGGGCTGTCGGCCACGCCCGCCACGTTGTCGAGACAGGCCGCATAGGTCAGCGCATCGAGATTGACCACCGCATGGCCGTCGGCCACGGCGCGCCGCACCACGGCCGATCCGATGAAGCCGGCGCCGCCGGTGACGAGGATCTTCATGCCGCCTCTCCGTGGCTGAAGGGGGTGTCGAATTCCGCGAGCCGGGGCGCGGCGGCGTCCTTGTCGCTCAGGATCGCCCGGTCCGGGGCGACGCCCCAGTCGATGCCCAGATCGGGATCGTCCCACCGCAGGGCGCCATCGGCCTCGGGGGCGTAGAAATCGGTGCATTTATAGACGATCTCGGTCCCGTCCTCGCGGGTGACGAAGCCATGGGCGAAGCCTTCGGGGATCAGCAGCTGGCGGCCGTTCTCGAAGCTCAGCTCGACCCCCACCCACCGGCCGAAGGTCGGGCTGCCGCGGCGGATGTCGACCGCCACGTCGAACAGCCGCCCGCGCCCGCAGCGCACCAGCTTGGCCTGGGCATGGGGCGGGGCCTGGAAATGCAGCCCCCGCACCGTGCCGGCCCGTTCGGACAGCGAATGGTTGTCCTGCACGAAGGCGAAATCCAGCCCGGCCTCGGCCATGGCCCGCGCGTTCCAGCTTTCGCTGAAGAAGCCCCGCGCATCGCCGAAGCGCCGCGGGGTCAGGATCACCACGCCCGCAAGCGCCGTCTTCTCGATCTGCATCTGGACTGCCCGTCGCTGTTCCGGCGGCAGGCTTAGCAAGCGGATCCGCCGAAGTCACGTGCCCCCGGCCGTCCGCTCCCCCGGATGGCGCTTGCAAAAGCGGCGCCGCCGGGGCAGGCCAGCGCCATGCAGCGCGCCCAGCCCCTTCGCCGGACCGACGCGGCGCCGGCGGCGCCGTCCCCCGCCCCGCCCCGCCCGGGCGGGCGCAGCCCGGCGGTCCTGACGCTGGTGGCGCTGTGCACCCTGGTCGAACTGGTGCTGGTCGCGGCGGATCTGGGGCTGGTGGGCTCGGCGCGCTGGCGCGGGCTGGCCTATCAATACGGCGCCTTCTGGGCCGGGCTTCTGCAGGACTGGCGGCCGAATTTCCCGCTTCAGCCCTGGACCATGTTCGCCACCTACCCCTTCCTCCATGGCGGGCTGTGGCATCTGGCGGGCAACATGCTCACCCTGCTGGCGCTCGGGGGGATCGTGACCGAACGGGCCGGACAGGCGCGGTTCCTGACGATCTATGCCACGGCGGCGGTGGGGGGCGGGCTGGCCTTCGGCCTGCTCGGCCCCGAGGCGCAACCCATGGTCGGTGCCTCGGGGGCGCTGTTCGGCCTGGCCGGGGCCTGGCAGTACTGGGAATGGTCCGACCGGCGCCGAACGGGGCGCCCGCTCTGGCCGGTGGGGCGGACGATCCTGGGACTGGTCGTGCTGAACCTGGTCCTCTGGGCGCTGCTGCAGGGGCTGCTGGCCTGGCAGACGCATCTGGGCGGCTTCCTGGCGGGCTGGCTGGCGACCGCGGCGCTGGCGCCGGGGGACGAGGCCGGTAGGGGGTCGGGCTTTGACAACCGGGGCGGATCGCCGGATGGTCCGCCCGATCGTTCGCTGTGAAGGTCCCGACCCGATGACACGCCCCCGATCCGTGACCGCCCCGCCCCCCCTGCCCCGGGGGGCCGCATGAGCGGCGCCGCGCCTGCGCCCCCCGCTTCGGCACCGCGCATCCTGGCCGTCGCCTCGGCCGGCGGGCACTGGGTGCAGCTGTCGCGCCTGGCGCCCGCCTGGGACGATTGCGCCGTCACCTATGTCACCACCGATCCCGGCCTGCGCGCCGGCATCGAGGAGGCCGCCGCCGCGCGCGGCCAGCCCCGGCCGGGCTTTCGCACCGTGGTCGAGGCCAGCCGCTGGCAGAAGCTGCGCCTGATCCGGGCGGCGGCGCAGATGGGGGCGATCCTGCTGCGCACCCGACCCCATGCGGTAATCACCACCGGGGCGGCCCCGGGGTTCCTGGCCCTGCGCCTGGCGCGGGCCATGGGCATCCGCACCGTCTGGGTGGACAGTATCGCCAATGCCGAGGAATTGTCGCTGTCGGGGAAAATGGCGGGCCGCCATGCCGATCTGTGGCTGACCCAATGGCCGCATCTGGCCCGGCCGGAGGGGCCGGAATACCGGGGGGCGGTTCTGTGATCTTCCTGACCGTGGGCACGCAGCTGCCCTTCGACCGGCTGGCCCGCGCCGTCGATGCCTGGTGCGCCCGGACGGGGCGCGGGGACGAGGTCTTCGGCCAGATCGGCGAACTGGGCGCCGGCAGCTACCGGCCCGAACGGTTCGAATGGGCCGAGAAGATCCCGCCCGAGACCTTTCGGGCCAAGGTGGGCGCCGCCCGGCTGATCGTCAGCCATGCCGGCATGGGATCGATCATCAGCGCGATGCAGGCCGGGGTGCCGATCCTGGTCATGCCGCGCCGGGCGCATCTGGGCGAGCATCGCAACGACCACCAGCAGGCCACGGTGACCCGCCTGGCCGGCCGGCCCGGCCTGATCGCCGCCCGGGACGAGGCCGATCTGCCCGACCTTCTGGACCGTCATGCCGCCCCCGGCGCCGCCCGGGACGGCACCCGCCTGCCCCCTTTCGCCGATCCCGCCCTGATCGCGGCGCTGCGGGACTTCATCCACCGCTCCTGACGCGGCCGGTTCCGGCGCTATCTGGAGCGGCAACGTGCATCTGCTCCGGCCGCCGGGCCGCCCCCGGAACGGGGATTCCCCGCCGCCGCCCGCTCACGCCGGGAAAAAAAGTGGTGAGATCGTGGCACGAATCTAGCTCTGAAGAGTTATTGTTCCCGGGGCGGGAACGTGACGGCACAAAAGCGGCTTTTTTGGCAGTTTGCGTGTTGAAACTTCGGTAACCGCTCTAGAATGTATGGCGGAAGTGTGGCGCCGGCCCAGGGTGGGTGATGCGTGCCTCGTAGGGAAAAGGTGAACATATGGTTAATTTTTCGAAGTATCTCGCAGTCGCCGCTCTGGGCACCGCCCTGACGGTTCCGTTCGCGGCCCAGGCCCTGACCGTCAAGTTCGAGGAACTGACCGGCAGCAATGCCACCGTCATCGTCAATGACGGCGACGCCCTGGATTCCGCCTCGCTGCCCGATGCGGTCGGCTTCTCGGGCTTTGTCGGCGCGTTCCGCGTCTCGCTGGCCGGCGGCAGCTCGGCCGACGAGGACAACCAGTCCAAGCTGCGTTCCTTCGCCCTGTCGGTGAAGGGCGGCGGCGAGAACGGCCAGGATGGCAAGCTGCGCATCTCGATCTCGGATACCGGCTATACCGCCGGCGGCCGTGCGGGCATGCCCAGTGCGCTGGCCTTCGCCATCAACGGCACCGAACTGGGCGGATCGCTGACCGCCTCGGCCTATGTCGATACGGGCAACCAGCTCTTCGGCATGTCCGACATGGTCGGCTCGGAACTCGCCTTCATGACGCCGGCGAGCCCGGCCGATCCCGACCTCTACGGCGACCGGACCTCGGACCGCGCCGTGCTGCCGGACGAGTTCTCGATGACCACCGTCATCACCCTGACTCAGAAGACCGACACCTCGACGCAGTTCGACGCCACCCAGGTGGCCGCGGTTCCGATCCCGGCCGCCGGACTTCTGCTTCTGGGCGGCCTCGGCGGTCTGGGCGGCCTCGGCGCGCTCAAGCGCCGCAAGAAGGCCTGATCCGGATCTCCGGAACGTCTTCTCATCGATCGGAAAAGGGCCGCGCCAGCGGCCCTTTTTCTTTGCGCGCCGTTTGCGCGCCCGCAAGGGGCGCCGCCCGGTGCGCCCACCGGCCGGGCCGGGTCAGATCCGCGCGCCGGCCGCCTGGCGCAGCATCCAGACCATGCGCTGAAACCGCAGGCGGATCAGGATCCCGGCCCCGCGCAGCCGCTCCGACAGCCCGCCCAGCCTCAGGCTGAAGATCAGGCGCGGCAGGTGCAATGCGGCGCTGAACGGCATGGCCAGCCCCCTGAGCAGCCAGCGAAGCCGCGCCGCCGGCCGGGCCGGGGCGGTGGTGGCCAGCATGAACCCTTCCTGGGTCAGCCGCCGCCATTTCCGGCAGAGCGCCCCCCAGTCGCGGCGCGAGGGATGGGCGACCCGCAGATCCGGCCCATAGGCCAGCCGGTATCCCCCGGCAGTGGCGCGGAAGCACCAGTCGGCATCCTCGGACAGCCCGTCGCGGAAGGGCCCCACATCGGCGAAGACGCGGCGGCTGGTCACCAGGTTGGCGGTGACCGAGAAGCCCTTTTCCTCGATATAGCGGCGGTTGTCGAAGGCGAAGACCGCCTCGAAGGCCTGGGCGCCGCTGCGCGGGCCCGGTGTCTCGTCGAACAGATCGACCCGCCCGCCCACCAGATCGGCCAGCCCCGCCGCCCGGCGCGCGGCGTCGATCCAGCCCGGGGCGGGCACGCAATCGCTGTCGAGAAAGGCCAGGATCGGCGCCCGGCTCTCGGCGACGCCGCGATTGCGCGCATTGGCCGCCCCCTTGAGCGGCTCGGTGACGAAGCGGATCTGCGGATAGGCGGCCTGCAGCGCCCCGAGCGGCGTGGGGGAATCGTTGTCCACGACCAGGATCTCGGCCCCCTCGGTCCCGCCGCCCCCGGTCAGGGCGGCCAGACAGGTGCCGAGCCGTTCGGGATCGTCGTAATGGGGGATGATGACGGCGATATCGGCCGCGGCCCCGCCCGCAGCCGGCCCTTCCGGGGCGGAAACGGCGGCCGGCCCGGCGACCGGATCGGCAACAGCGACCGGATCAGTAATAGTCGTACTCATTCCCGTAGGCTCCGTCCGTGTAACGGCACCGGTTCAGGACGATCCCCATGACATTGGTCAATTCGGCCACCTGGCGTTCGGCCACGTCGATCTTGGTCATGCTGGTCTTTTCGGCCGCCACCAGGATCAGCGCGGCATCGACATTCTGCAAGAAGCCGAAATTGTCGTCGCTGGCCATCAGCGGCGGCATGTCGAACAGCACGATATCGGGGGCATAGGTCGCCTCGATCCGTTCGAGATGGCTGCGGGCCTGGCGGCTTTGCAGGATCTCCGACGGCGTCTTGACCCCGCCCCGGCTGAGCCCGAAGGCCACGGAATCGCCGTAGCGCAGCCCGTGGGACGAGAACGAGACGCTGCCCTCCAGCACGTCCGCCATGCCGCTATCGGGCTGCTGGCCCAGGATGCGGCCCAGCCCGGCGCGGCGCATGTCCATGTCCAGGATCAGCGCCCGGAGCCCGCGCTGCCGCGCCAGGCTGAAGGCCAGGTTGGCCGCGGTGGTGGACTTGCCGCAGGCGCTGTGGGGCGAGACGATGGCGATCCGCCGCCAGCCATGGGTCTGGGCCTGCTGCAGCATCCGGGTGCGCAGCATGTCGAAGGGCGCCGCCGGCCGCCCCGGATGATAGGCCGTCACCCGGTTGCGATGCAGCACCGGCTCGCGCAGGGAGATCGGGGCCAGGGCGCGCCAGGCGCTTTCCACCGCATCGGGGGCGGGGGGCGCCTCGGCCTCGGCCGCCGGGCGCTGCGACCGGACCGGATAGGGACCGGCCGCATCCTCGACCGGGCGGGTCCGGCGTTCCTCGCGCTGCGCCCGCGCCTTCTCGATCGCTGCCTGTAGCCGTTCCATCACTCACCTCCGGGCCCGGGGGCCGCTTGCCGCCTCACCAGCGGATTCCGATCTTGTTCATGACCTTCTCGGCGATCAGATCCAGCGGCAGATAATACAGATGCACCGCATAGATGATCAGCGGAATGCCGATCAGGATCGTCAGGATGACCAGCACCTTGAAGCTGCGCTGCACCAGCATCTGCCGCCGCGTCCTGATATAGGGCACGGTGGTGAAGGGGGTCACGCCGAAGCGGCGCACCAGATCCTCGGGCCGGCGGGCGGTGCCGTTGAGCACCTCCATCAGCAGGATCAGCCCGGCCCCGGCCAGGATTCCGAAGAAGCTGCCGCCGCCGGCGATCAGCACCCGGTTGGGCTTGGTCGGCTGGCTGGGAACGGCGGGCTGTTCGATCACCGAGATGCGCTGGCCGCGCGACCGGGTCTCGATCAGGTCGCCGGTCTGCGCCCGGCCCAGACGCTCCTGGGCGGAATTGTACTGGCTTTGCAGGATCTCGTAGCGGCGCTCCATGTCGGCCAGGGTGATCGAGACCTCGGGGGTCCGGGTGATGCTGGCATTGAGCGCGTCCAGACGCTCGGACAGGGTGGCGCGCTGGCTTTCCATCACCTCGCGCCGGCTGTCGAGCTCGGCCAGCTGCACGTCCAGCATTGTGGGGGCCCTGGCCGCGCCCTCGGGGGTCTCGGCCCCCGCCTGGGCCCCGGCCGGATCGGGGGCGAGCTGTTGCTCGAGCGCGGCGATCCGCGCCTCGAGCATCTTCACCCGCGGGTTCTGCGACGAATAGACGGCCAGCGCCTCGTTCAGCTGCTCGCGCAGGTCGCGCAGCTGCGCCTGCTGCGGGCTCAGCGGCACCTGCTGGTCCTGCCCGGTCCCGCCCGTCACCTCGAAAAGCTGGATCAGCCGGTCGCGCTGCCCCTGCAGCGAGGTGAGTTCGCGGTCGAGCTGGGACAGACGCTCCTGGATGCTGGCCTGCTGGCTCATGCGGAAATCCAGGCTTTCGGGCAGGGCGTCGGTATTCTCCTGCTTGAAACGCAGGATCTCGGCGCTCTGGCCGTCCAGTTCCTGACCCAGGCGCTGCACCTCCTGGCGGAAGAAGGCCAGGGTCTCGCCGGCCCGGCCGCGGCGGAACTGGGCGTCCTCCTGCTGGATCAGCGTCAGGTATTCGTTCAGCACCCCGGCCGCGTCGCGCGGATCGGACGCCTCGAAGCTGACGGTCATCATCGTCGCCTCGTTGCGCCCCGACGAGGTGCGGATATCGGTGCGGGCCCGCATCGCGTTGACGATCTCGTCGGGATTCATCTTGTCGGCATCGGACAGCACCTTGAGCCGCCGCTGGATGTCGAGCAGGTTCTCGCGGGTCAGCAGGCGCTGCTGCACGATCTGCAACTGCTCCAGCGCCGGGGTCTGCACCGTCGAGGCCGCCAGATCCGACGGGATCTGCGGCGATTCCACCACCAGGCGCATCTGGCTGACATAGGCGGGCGGCAGCGACAGGGCCACGGTGAACGAGACCGCGGCGATCACCGTGGCGACGATCAGGAAATAGGGCAGCCTGCGCAGGAAGACGGAGGCGTAGTAACGAAGCTGGTCCATCTAGGAAACTGTCTCCTGGGAAAGGGAATGGCCGCCGAAGAACACGCCGTCCTCCAGCACCTGCGCCACCGTGTCTCGGCCCACATCGTCGCGCTCGCCGCTCCAGGCGTAGAGCATGGCGAAATCGCACAGCTGGTTGACCAGCCGCGGCACGCCGCCGGTCGCCTCGTGGATCAGCGCGCAGGCCTCGGGGGTGAATTCCTGGCCGCTGCCGCCGGCGGTCCGCAGCCGGTGGGCGATGTAGTCGGCCACCGTGGGCGCGTCCATCACGTTGAGGTGGAAACTGGCCGCCACGCGCTGCGCCAGCTGGCGCATGCCCGGCCCCTGCACCATGTCGCGCAGTTCCGGCTGACCCACCAGGATGAGCTGGATCAGCTCGTCCTTGTTGGCGTTGATATTGGTCAGCATCCGCAGTTCCTCGAGCCCCTCGACCGACAGGTTCTGCGCCTCGTCGAAGATCAGGATGACCCGGCGCCCCCCGGCATATTCGGCCACCAGGAAATCCTGGAGCCGCTGGAACAGGGCGACATAGCTCTCGCCCGGCCCGGCCTCGATCCCCAGGGCGTTGAGGATCCATTGCAGCAGCTCGCCCCGGCCGCCCTGGGCATTCGAGACCAGCCCGATCGTCACCTCGTCCTCGATCCGGGCCAGCAGCGCCTGCAGCAGCGTGGTCTTGCCCGCGCCGATCTCGCCCGTCACCAGGGTGATCGGCGCCCGGGACATGATGCCGAATTCCAGCACCGAAAAGGCGCGCCGGTGCTGCGGCGACCAGAACAGGAACCCCGGATCCGGCACCAGGGTGAAGGGGCGCTCGCGCAGCCCGAAGAATTCCGCGTACAGCGTGTCCGGCATCTGTCTATCGTCCCACCGGCACTCGTACTGCCCCCGTCCGGATTGTCGTCTTCCGTTTCCGCCCGTCGGCCCGCGCGCGAGCCCCGGCTATAACGCGACGCGCCGAAGGCTGCATCACGATTCTCGTCCCGTCCAGATCCCGCGGACCCGCAGGGCCACCTTCCGGGGCCGCTCCCTTCCCCTATCGCCCGACAATGCAGCAAATCGAAGACACAGGCGGGCAGGTTTGCGGTTTTTTCCGCTTTCGCGGCGCCGCATTCCGGCACAGCAGATCGCCACGATTGGAACACAATTGCCCTTTGCGGCTTACTATCCGCAGAACGGAAACGGCGCGTTCAGGGCCGCGCCGCAACCGGGACGAAAAGAAGTGCAGAAGGATCAGAACCTTGACAGGAATGGGGCGCTTTTGTGATCATCCAGATACGGGTTCTTCCTTTGACTTGTGAGATTTGGAGTTAACTTCTTGTCCGTGTGCTGGTTTTCCGTTGTGAGGAAGCCGGTGAGTCGCCAGTGTCGCCCTCTCGTGTAGGTGCCTTATTTATGACAATGTATCTGACGGATCCCCTTGAAGCGGAGCCTGGGACCGCCGCGGTCGGCGGCGGTCATGTGACCGACAGCCGCGACGGTGGCTTCTACAGGACCCACGGCAAGCGCTTCCTCGATATCCTCCTCGTCCTCATTCTCGCCCCAATCGTCGCCCCGCTGGTGGTGCTGATGGCGCTGCTCGTCGCCTGCGACGGCGCCTCGCCCTTCTACTGGCAGGAGCGGGTCGGCCGGAACGGCCGCGTCTTCCGGCTGCTGAAGCTGCGCACCATGGTGCCCGATGCCGACCGCCTGCTGGAGGAGCATCTGCGCGACAGCCCCGAGGCGCGCCGGGAATGGGACGCCAAGCAGAAGCTGTCCCACGATCCCCGCGTCACCCTTCTGGGCCAGGCCCTGCGCAAATCCTCGATGGACGAGCTGCCTCAGGTCTGGAACGTGATCCGCGGCGAGATGTCCCTGATCGGCCCCCGGCCGATGATGGTCGACCAGAAGGCGCTGTATCCCGGCCTGGCCTATTACGACCTGCGCCCCGGCATCACCGGGCCCTGGCAGGTCTCGGCCCGCAACCAGAGCAGCTTTGCCGAGCGCGCCACCTTCGACGCCACCTATCACGAGCGTCTGTCGCTGCGCCTGGACATGGCGATCCTGATGCGCACGGTCGGGGTGGTGCTGCGCGGCACCGGCTGCTGAACCGTCTTTCTCCCGGTGCGCCGCCGGGCCGGGACAATCCGGTCCGGCCGGTATAGTCTGGCGTTCCGGGGTCCGCCCCCAGACCCGCGAACCGCCCGAGCGTGAACCATATCGAGGTGCCCTGATGATCAGAAGACTGGCGCTGTCGGCCGCCCTGCTGGCCGGCGTGCTGAGCCTTGCCGCCTGCGAATCCTCCGAGGAGCGTGCCCAGAAATACTATGAGAAGGCGCTCGCCCTGATCGAGGAGGGCGATCCGGTCCGGGCCCAGGTCGAGCTGCGCAACGTCTTCAAGCTGGACGGCTCTCACCGCGACGCCCGGGCCACCTATGCCCGGCTCGAGGAGGAGCGGGGCAATCCGGCCGGCGCCTACAGCCAGTATCTGCGGCTGATCGAACAATATCCCGAGGATGTGGAAGGCCAGCGCGCCGCCACCCGCCTGGCCGCCGAACTGGGCGACTGGGAGGCGGCGGGCCGCCATGCCGAGGCCGCGGCCGCCCTGTCCCCCGACGATCCCATGATCGCGGCGGTGCAGGTGGGCGTGGATTACCGCGAGGCGCTGCGCGTGGCCGATCTTCAGGCCCAGAAGGCCGCGGTGGACCGCGCCCGCGCGCTGATGGAGGCCGATCCCGAATTCGACATCCCGCGCAAGGTGGTCATCAACGACCTGATGCGGCGCGAGGACTGGCAGCAGGCGCTGGAGGTCGTGGAGGCGGGCCTGGTCCAGGAACCCGACAACATGGAATATCACGGGCTGCGCCTGGGGGCGCTGGAGCAGCTCGGCCGCGACCCCGAGATCGAGGCGCAGCTCAAGGACATGGTCACCCGCTTCCCCGAGAACGAGCGGGTGCAGCGCGCGCTGATCGCCTGGTACACCGCCCGGGGCGAACGCGACGCCGCCGAGACCTATCTGCGCGGCCGGATCGACCCGGCTTCCGCCGATCCCGCAAGGCGGCTGGAACTGGTGGCCTTCATCAACCAGACCGATCCCCAGGCCGCCCAGGCCGAGCTGGATTCCATCCTGGCCGAGCCGGGCCTGAGCGACGAGAACCGCGCGCTCTACCGCTCGGTCCGGGCCGAGATCGATTTCCAGACCGGCGCCCGCGACAAGGCCATCGCCGAGATGGAGGCGGTCCTCGAGACGGCCGCCGCCTCGGAACAGACCAACCGGATCAAGGTGACCCTGTCGCGGATGCTGATCGCCACCGGCAACGCCGTGGGCGCCCGGGCCCTGGTCGAGGAGGTGCTGGCCGCCGACCCGACCCAGGTGGACGCGCTGAAGCTCAAGGCCGCCTGGCTGATCGAGGACGACCGCACCGGCGACGCCCTGGTCGAGCTGCGCCAGGCCCTGGACCAGAGCCCCCGGGACCCCGAGATCATGACCCTGATGGCCCGCGCCCATGAACGCGCCGGCAGCCAGGATCTGGTGGGCGAGATGCTGTCGCTCGCGGTCGAGGCCTCGGACGCCGCGCCCGAAGAGACGCTGCGCTACGCCAATTTCCTGATCGCCGACGACAAGCTGCCCGCCGCCGAGGAGGTGATGCTGGACGCGCTGCGCCGGCAGCCGGCCAACGTGCCGCTGCTCGGGGGTCTGGGCGCGCTCTATATCCGCATGCAGGACTGGCCCCGCGCCCAGGGCACGATCGACGCCCTGGCCCGGGACGGGTCGGATCTGGCCCAGGCCGCCTCGACCGAACTGACGGCGCGGCTCCTGGCCGCCCAGAACCGCCGGGACGAGCTGGAAAACCTTCTGTCGGGTCTGGCCGGAACCGAAGCCGGCGGGCTGCAGGCCGTGGCCTCGGTCATCCAGCTCCGGCTGGATGCGGGCGACGTGGCCGGGGCGCTCGATTACGTGCGCGCCCAGCTCGAGGAGACACCCGACGATCCCACGCTGAAATTCATCGAGGCCACGGTCCTGGCCCTGGACGGACAGACCGACGAGGCAGCGAGGATCTACCGCGACATCCTGACGGCCCTGCCCCGGGAAGAGCGGGTCTGGGTCGCGCTCTACAACCTCCATGCCAGCCAGGGCGAGACCGACCGGGCCGCCGCGGTCCTGGACGAGGCGCTGGCCGCCCTGCCCGACAGCGGCACGCTGAACTGGATCCGGGCGGGCGTTCTGGAACGGCAGGGCGACGTGGACGGCGCCATCGCGGTCTACGAGAAGCTCTATTCCGCCAACAGCAATTCCGTGGTCCTGGCCAACAACCTGGCCAGCCTGATCTCGTCCTACCGCGACGACGAGGCCAGCCTGCAGCGCGCCTACGAGATCGCCCGCCGCCTGCGCGGGACCGATCAGGCGCCGTTCCAGGACACCTATGGCTGGATCACCTTCCGCATGGGCAATGCCGAAGAGGCCGCCGCCTATCTCGAACCCGCCGCCGCCGCCCTGGCCGGGGATCCGACGGTGCAGTACCACCTGGCCCGGACCTATGCCGCGCTCGGCCGCGACGACGCGGCGCTGGAGCAATACCGCAAGGTGGTGGAACTGGCGCAGGCTTCCCCGCGCGCGCTGCCCTTCATGTCCGAGGTCGAGAGCGAGATCGCCCGGCTGGAGCAGGCCGCCCGGCAACCCGCGGACCAGCCCGCCGGACAATCCGCCGGGCAGCCTGCGGACCAACCGGCGGACCAGCCCGATCCGGCCGCCCCCCGGAACTGAGGGGGGACGGTTGGACCGGCACGACATATCTGCCGCACTCGCCTGTCGCGAGGGAAACGAGCATTTCCCTCCGCCCGGCGAGGCGGCATACTCCGCACGGCTATTCAGGGCAGGATCAAGATGTTCGATCGCATTCTAAGATGTCTCGCCGCCGCCTTCGTCCTTGTCGCCGCCCTGGCGGTGGCGGACCGGGCCGCGGCGCAAAGCGGCTACCGGATCAGCGCGGGCGACCAGCTCCGGATCGAGGTGCTGGAGGATCCCAATCTCAGCCGCGACGTGCTGGTCCTGCCCGACGGGTCGATCAGCTTTCCGCTGGTGGGCACGCTGCGCGCCGGCGGCCGCACGATCGACCAGGTGCGCAGCACCCTGGCCGCGCGCCTGGCCCCGAACTTCGCCACCGATCCCACGGTCTTCGTCTCGGTCGGGGCCCTGGCCGACAGCCTGTCGCAGATGCCGGCCGAGCCGGTCCCCGAACCGACGATCTCGGCCTTCATCATGGGCGAGGTGGCCAATCCCGGTAAGGTCGAGATCACGCCGGGCACCACGCTGCTGCAATTCCTGGCCCAGGCGGGCGGGCTGACCGAATTCGCCGCCGAGCGCCGGATCGAGCTGCGCCGCACCCATCCCCGGACCGGCGCGGTGACCACCTATCTGTTCAGCTATACCGGCGCCGCCAAGGGCCCGCGCATCCGCGGCAGCACCGTGATCGCGCCGGGCGACGTGGTGGTCGTGCCGCAGCGCCGCCTGTTCGAGTAGCCCGTCGCGATGGGGGCCCGACCGAAACGGACCCGCGCCGCGGGCACGGCGCGCCGCGCGGCGCTGACGGCGGGGCTGGCGGCGGCCGCCATCCTGCCCGCCATGCTGCCGGCGGCCGGGCAGGAACGGGGGGGGCCGCTGCTGACCTTCGGCATCGACACCTCGCTGCGGGCCGACGACAATATCGATCTGGTCGCCAATCCGGATGGCGGCGACATCCGGTCCGAGACCCGGCTGAGCTTCGGCCTGTCGAGCGCGACCCGGCTGCAGCGCCTGGCCCTGACCGCCGATACCGGGCTGCGCTTCTCGACCGCGGCCGGGGACGAGAGCGGCTTCGAACGCCCCACCCTGTCGCTGGACTATCTGCGCCAGACCCGCAGCGCCCGGCTGGCCGCCGACCTGTCCTATCGCACGACCGATCTGGGCTTCTTCGATCCGGCCACCCTGGACGAGGAACTGCGCCCCGAGGATCTGGTGGCCGGCACCGGCCAGGTGACCCGCTACAGCGCCGCCCTGGCGCTGGAAACCGGGCTGCAGGCGCCGGTGGGGCTGGAACTGTCCCTGGCCACCCAGGGGCGCAGCTATTCCGGCACCACCTCGCCCAACCTGACCGACAGCCGCACCGACAGCGCCGGGGCGGCGGTGGTCCTGCGCCCCGACCGGGCGACCGAGGGGCGGATCGGGCTGTCGGTCTCGGAATACAGCTCGGACGGGACCGGCATCACCGACCGCAGCACCCGCAGCCTGGATCTGGGCGCCTCGCGGCGCCTGTCCGAGGCGGTCGAGGTCTCGGCCGCGCTGAGCCTGGTCGAGATCGAGGAGACCTCGGCCTCGGGCGCCACGGCCAGCGATCGCGGCCTGTCGGCGCGGCTCGAGATGCGCCGCGCCCTGCCCGCCGGAAGCCTGGGCGCCGCGGTGGAAAGCGACCTGACCAATACCGGCCGCCGCACCACGGTGGAGATCGACCGCAATTTCCGGCTGCCGCGCGGGGCGCTGTCCTTCAGCCTGGGCGCCAGCGCCTTTGAGGACGGCGACCCCGAGATCGTCGGCAGCCTGGGCTACAGCCGCGATCTGCCGACCGGGACGATCGGCGCGCAGCTCGAGCGGCGGCTCGATTCCACCTCGGACGACCTGCGCCAGACCACCACCCGCGCCAGCCTGGATTACAGCTACCAGATCAACGACCTGTCCAGCCTGTCGCTCGACATGAACTTCGTGGCGCTGGACGTGGCCAGCGGCGCCAGCAGCGCGCGCGCCAGCCTGACCACCACCTATACCCGCAGCCTGACCCGGGACTGGGATCTCGCGCTTGGCTACGAACACCGCTATGTCGATCCCAGCTCCGGCAGCCAGGCCCGGTCGAACGCGGTCTTCCTGTCCATCGGCCGCGACTTTCAGATCCGTCCCTGACCCGCGCCCCCCGCAACCGGGGCGTGGCGTTCACGAAGACCTGATCGCCCGCCCGCCCGCTCGATTTCGCCCCGATTTCGCCTATTCTTGCAGGAATGTAATGAGTAACCAGCCGTGCCGGAGAGTGCCGATATGACGCAAGCGACCAGAAGCGTTCGATCCTGGGGGCTGGACCTGCCCCGCACCAACCCCGCGGGCCTGTTCTGGTTCGCCCTGCTTCTGGCCGGATCGATCCCGCTGTTCTGGATCGGCTTCATATCGCTCGGCCAGGCCTGGTCCACGCCGGAATACAGCCACGGGCCGCTGATCCCGCTGATCTCGCTCTATCTGTTCCTGCGCGAACTGCGCCAGAGCCCGTCCCCCATGGCCGAGCCGCGCAACCGCTGGCCCGGCGTGGCGGTGATCGGCGCATCGCTTCTGGTGGCGCTTCTGGGCAACATGGCGCAGGTCCCCGACGTGGTGACCTATGCGATGATCGTCTGGGTCGGCGGCGTGGTCCTGACCGTCTTCGGGTGGGAGCGCGGGCGCAAGCACCAGCTGCCGGTCCTGCATCTGGTCTTCATGCTGCCGCTGCCGCAGATCCTCTACTGGAAGCTGACCATCTTCCTGCAGCTCGTCTCGTCGGTCATCGGCGTGTGGTTCGTGAAGCTGGCCGGGGTCTCGGTCTTCCTCGAGGGCAACGTGATCGATCTGGGGGTCTACAAGCTCCAGGTGGCCGAGGCCTGTTCGGGGCTGCGCTATCTCTTCCCGATCCTCAGCTTCTCGTATCTCTTCGCCATCCTCTATCGCGGGCCGGTCTGGCACAAGGTGGTGCTGCTTCTGGCTGCGGCGCCGCTGACGGTGCTGATGAACTCGTTCCGCATCGGCGTGATCGGGGTGCTGGTCGACAGTTACGGGATCGAACAGGCCGAGGGCTTCCTGCACTTCTTCGAGGGCTGGGTGATCTTCGTGGCCTGCGTGGCGATCCTGTTCCTCATGGCGGTGGCGCTGCAGCGGCTGACGCCCAATCCGCGCCCGCTCTCCGAGGCGATCGACCTGGATACCAGCGGTTTCGGCCCGATCATGGGCCGGCTGGCGGGGATCCGCGCCTCGCGCGCGCTGGCGGCGGCGGCGATGATCACCCTGGCGGCGGGCGGGGGCTGGGTCCTGCGCGACACCACGCCGGGCGATCCGATCGAGCGGATGCCCTTCTCGCTCTTCCCGCGGGATCTGGAGGAATGGTCGGGATCGAACCGGCGGCTCGACGCCGAGGTCGAACGGGTCCTGGCCGCGACCGATTACCTGAACATCACCTATGCCTCCTCCATGGCCACGGCGCCGGTGAACATGTTCGTGGCCTTCTACAATTCCCAGGTGGACGGGGCGGGCATCCATTCGCCCGAGGTCTGCCTGCCGGTGGGGGGCTGGGAGATCTTCAGCCTCGATCCCTACCGGGTCGAGATGGAGGGCACCGGCTATGGCAGTTTCGAGGTGAACCGCGCGGTGATCCAGAACGGCGAGACGCAGCAGCTGGTCTATTACTGGTTCGAACAGCGCGGCAAGCGGATGACCAACGACGTGGCCGCCAAGTTCAGCGTGCTGTGGGACGGGCTGACCCGCGACCGGACCGACGGGGCGCTGGTGCGCTTCGTCACCCCGATCGAACCCGACGAGAGCGAAGCCGCCGCCGATGCGCGGATGCAGGGCTTCATGCGCGAGGCCCTGCCCCGCCTGCCCCGCTTCGTTCCGCTCTGATCCGGCACCGGCAACGCGGGCATGGCGCCCGCGTTGCCATCGCGGCCGATCTCCGGTAGAGGCCGGGACCGCCGCCGCGGCCTCGCGCGCGCGGGGGGCATGTCCATCCGGCTGCATCCCAGGAACATCCCGTTGAAGCTCGTCTGCCATATCGGAACGCCCAAGACGGCCTCCACCTTCCTTCAGAACACCTTTGCGCAGAATCGCGACTGGCTGGCCCGGCGCGGCATCGTCTTTCCCGACCTGATGACGCCGAACCCCAACCACATCACGCTGTTCTATGCCTCGGCCCGGGGGCTGCACGACTTCGCCCGCGATTACGGGCTGAAGGACGCCGCCGACGTGGCCGCCCTGCGCGACCGCCTGGGGCACGCGATCGAGGCGCAGATCGCCGGCGCCCCGGCCGGGGCGCACACGATGCTGATCTCGTCCGAGAACCTGACCGGCAATCTGCGCCATGCCGACGAGGTGGCGCGCCTGGCCGACCTGCTGGCGCCGCATTTCGACGGGATGCGCTTCGTGGTCTATCTGCGCCGGCAGGACCAGGCGCTGCTGAGCATGTATGCCGAATTCATGCGCCGCGGCTTTTCCGCCGCGGCCTTCGACGATTTCGTCGGCAACGCCCTGGGGCCGAAGCGCACCGTGCCCTACCTGTTCTACCGCAAGATGCTGGAGGATTGGTCCGGCGTGGTGGGACGGGCGGCGCTGGAGGTGCGGCTCTTCGATCCCGCCGAGATGGCCGGCGGCGATATCCTGGCCGACCTTCTGGCGCTGATCCTGGGGGAGGTGCCGGCGGATCTGGACGCGGTGGCCCGGGCCGATGCCGCCAATGTCAGCCTGTCCGCCCCGGTCCTGGAATTCCTGCGCCGGATCCACCCCCATCTGCCCTTCCGCAAGGAGGGGCGGCTGAACCCGGTCCGGGCCCGGTTGGGCGGCCGGATCGACAAGCTGCCCGCCACGCCGCGCCCGCAGATGTCGGCCGCGCAGTCGCAGCGGATCATGGAGCATTTCGCCGCCGACAATGCCTGGCTGCGCGACACCTTCTTTCCCGGCCGCCCCGGCCCGGTCTTTCCCGACCGCCCGGACCGCCCCGACCAGGGCAATCTGGGGCAGCTCAACATGAACGAGGCGATCCGGATCGCCGCGGAGCTTCTGACGTGAACCGCCCCTGCCCGAGCCTCCGGCCATGATCCTCGCCGATGCACAGCGCCCCGCCGCGACCGATCTGGCCGCCGACCGAACCGCCGGGCGGCCCGGCGACCTCCACCTGCTCCAGGCGCTCGCCTTCCCCGAACCGGGCATCTGCACCGAGGCCGAGCTTTACATGCGCCTGTCCGGCCCGGCGGCGCTGGACCTGCCCGGCCGGGCGGTCGAGTTCGCGGCCGGCGGGCGGGCCCGGTTCGACACCTGGTTCAACCTGTTCAATATCGGCAAGTGGCGCCGGGCGGCCGGGCTGGAGGATCTCCGCCTGATCCTGCGCGGCGAGGGGCGTTTCGGCCTGACCGTGTCGCTGTCGCTGCCGGGCCGGTCGAGCGAACGGCTGGCGATCCGCACCCTGACCCTGTCGCAGGAGGGTTGCGCGGTCGACCTGTCGCATTTCGCCGAACATGGCGACGAGGGGGTCGTGCATTTCGAACTGGTCGCGCTCGGATCCGGCCGGCTGAGCGCCGCCGAATGGCGCACGGCCGCCCCCCCGCTGCGGACGCCCGCGCTGATGCTGTCGGTCACTACCTTCCGGCGCGAGGCGGCCGTGGCCCGCACCGCCCGCCGCTTCGCCGATTTCGCCGCCGCCTCGCCCCTGGGCGAGCACATGCACATGCTGATCGTCGATAACGGCCAGAGCGCCCGGATCGACGACAGCCCCCATGTCAGCCGCGTGGACAACGCCAATCTGGGCGGGGCCGGCGGTTTCGCCCGCGGCCAGATCGAGGCCCAGGCGCGGGGCTATACCCATTGCCTGTTCATGGACGACGACGCCGCGATCCACATGGACAGCCTGGAGCGCACCTGGCGGATGCTGGCCTATGCCCGCGATCCGGCCACCGCCGTGGCCGGGGCGATGATCGATGCCGGGCACCGATGGGCGATCTGGGAGAACGGCGCCGTCTTCGACACCCGCTGCTGGCCCTGCCATATGGGCACCGATCTGCGCGAGTTCCGGCAGGTGGCGAAGATGGAATTCGCCACCACCCGGCGGGCGGGGGACCGGTTCTACGGCGGCTGGTGGTTCTTCGCCTTCCCCCTGGCCGAGGCGCGGCACCTGCCCTTTCCCTTCTTCGTGCGCGGCGACGATGTCAGCTTCTCGCTGGTGCACGATTTCGACATCCTCACCCTGCCCGGCGTCGCCTCGTTCCAGGACGATTTCACCGGCAAGGAATCGCCCCTGACCTGGTATCTCGACCTGCGCAGCCACCTGGTGCATCACCTGGCCCTGCCGCGGATGGAGATCGGCCCGCTGCGCACCGCCCGGATCGCGCTCTGGTTCGCCGCCCGCTGCGCGCTGCGGATGCATTACGACAGTCTCTCGGCGGTCAATCTGGCCATCGAGGACGTGCTGGAGGGCCCGGATTTCTTCGCCCGGAACGCGGACATGGCGGCGCGCCGGGCCGATCTGAAGGCGCTGACCCAGGACGAGGCCTGGCATCCGCTCGACGGGGCGCCGCCCCCCGAGCGGCGGCGGCTCGATCCCGACCGCTGGCTGCCCCGGACCCTGATGAAACTGTCGCTGAACGGGCTGCTTCTGCCCGGCTTCGCCCGGTGGGGCGACCGGATCACGCTTGAGGCGGCCGAGCGCGGGGCGGTGCGGCCGGTCTGGGGGGCGGCCCGGATCACCTATCTCGATGGCGGGCGCCGCAACGCCTATACGGTGCGCCATTCCAAGGCCCGCGCCGGGGCCGAGGGGCTGCGCCTGGCGCGCAACCTGCGGCGCCTGGTGCGAAGCTACGGGGAATTGCGCGACGCCTATCGCGCAAGCTATGCCCGGCTGACCGCGCGGGAGTTCTGGGACGGCGCGCTCGGCCTGGCGGGGGAGCGCAAGGACAAAGGACAGGACCGGCCATGACCGACAGTCTCGATCTCGGCCCGGACGGGCAGCTCAACCAGGCCCTGGCGCTGCTGCGCGGCGACGAGAAGGAGGGCGCCCTGTCGGACAGGATGGATTTCGCCCCCGGCGTGACGTTGCGGGCCGATCCCGCCCTGGAACTGGGCGGGCGCTATGCCTCTCCCGCCGGGCAACTGATCGCCTTCGAGGCCGAGGTCGCGGGGCGCGGCGGCTGGTGCGGGCTGCATCTGGGCCTGCCGGCGCGCGACCTGTCGGACCGGGGGATGCTGGGCTTCGCCTGCCGCAGCGCCGCGCCCGAGATCCGGGTGATCCAGCCCTGCCTGCGCTCGGGCACCGCCGACGGGTTCGAGGATTGCTTCTTCGACAAGCACATCCTGTCCCAGCCCGAGGAGAGCAGCCATGTGGACATCCTGCCGGTCGGGCGCCGGGCCCGCTTTCCGGTCGAGGCGCCCTGGCGCGAACTGATCCTGTTCCTGCCGCTCGCCTCGTTCCGCTGGTCCCTGATCGACCTGCGCGTCTTCGTGATATGACCCTGACCGTGGCGATCCCGGTCTGGAACGACCTGCCGCATCTGCGCAGGGCGCTGGACCGGATCGACCGTCTGGGCATCGCCGAACGGGTGATCGTGGTCGATGACGGCTCGGACCCGCCGCTGCCGGCGGGCATCGCCGCGCGCCCCGGCACGGTGCTGATCCGCCAGCCCCGGGGGCGGGGCGCGGGGGCGGCGCGCAACCTGGCCCTGGCCCGGGCCGAGACCCCGCATCTGCTGTTTCTCGACGCCGATGACGAACCCACGCCGGATCTGCCCGCCCTGCTGGCCGCGCTTCGGGGGCGGGAGTTCGATTTCTGCATCTTCCGCCATGCCGACAGCCGGGCCGAGGCCTGGCACCGTTGGGGGCAGATGCCCGGGGACGAGGCGCTGTGGCGGGCCGCCGGCTGCCCCGAGACCGGCCCCCCCGCCCCGGTGGGGCCGCGGGCGGCGGCGCTGCTGGCCGAGACGGCGAACTACCCCTGGAACAAGATCTACCGCACCGATTTCCTGCGCGCGCACCGGATCGCCTGTTCCGAGACGCCGGTCCATAACGACATCGCCCTGCACTGGGACAGTTTCCGCGCCGCGCGCCGGATCCTCGCCGCGCCGCATCCGGGGGTGCTGCACCGGGTGGCGCCGGGGGCGGGGCGGCTGACCAACCGGCGCGGGGCCGAGCGGCTGTCGGTCTTCCAGCCGCTCGACGCCGTCGCCGCCCGGCTGAGCCCGGCCGGGCCGACGCCGCTGTTGCTGTCCTTCCTGCGCTTCGCCAGCGGCCTGCTGGACTGGGTGCGCGGCCGGCTGCCCCAGGCGCTTCGCCCCCGGTTCGACCGCCGGGTCCGGCATTTCCTGATCCGCTGGATGCCGCGCCCCGTGCTGGACAGGCTGATCCGCTTCGACCCGCCGCTGGCCATGCGCAGCGCCCTGCAGATCGCCCGCGGCGGGGCCTGCCCGGCATGACGGCGCCGCTGGCGCATCTGGTGGCCGCCCGCCAGGACGGCCCGGCCCTGTGGACGGCGATCCGCGCCCTGGCCGCCGCGCTCGCCCCGGACGAGCGCCTGATCCTGGTCGATCCCGGCGCCGGCACCGCCCCGGCCCTGCGCCGGCTGGCGGCCGAGACGCCGCGGCCCGAGGGGACGGGGATCGAGGTCCTGGCCCTGGACGCCGCCGCGGCCGCCAGCCCCGCCGCCTGGATCGGGGCGGCGGGCAGCCTGGCGCCCGACCGGCCCTGGCTGCTGTTCGGGGGCGAGGATCTGGTCCTGCCCCGGGGGCTGGCCGCGCTGCGGCGCCGGCTGGCCGAGGGGGCGCCCGACCTGGTCCTGGTCAATCGCGCCCACCGGCTGGCCGGGGCGGCGGCGGTGCTGCCCGCCCCCGATGCCGGGCGCTGGCCGGCCGGCCCGGAAACCGGGGCGGGCGCGGTCCGCGAGGCGGCGGCGCGCCTGTCGGCCGAACCGGAACGGCTGGTCCTGTCGCCGGCGCTGCGGGCCGGGCTGGACGCGCCCGGCCCCGCCGACCCCTCGCCCGCCGCCGCCTGGACCTTTTGCGACGCGGTTCTGGACCGGGCGGCGCGGCCCGTCCTGTCGCCCGAACCGGTCGCCGCCGCCCCCCTGCCCGATCCCGATCCCGCCCCGGTCTTCCGGGCGGCCGCGGCCCTGGCCGGCACCGGCGCCCAAGGGCTGGACCGCGCCCTGTTGCGGCTCGACGACACGATCGCGCTGCTCGACCCCGCCCGGGCCGAACCGGCCCTGGATGCCGCCGCCCGGTTCCTGTCCTCCCTGCCCCGCCGCCGCCGCCGCGCCGCCGCCGCCCATCCCGGCCCTTCGGGCCGGATCTGCGCCGCGCTGCGCGGCCGCCGGCCCGAGGGCGCCCTGGCCGTGCTGGCCCTCGCCGCCGCCGCCCAGGACCGGGCGCGGATGCGGGCGATGGCGGCCGAGGCGGCGGCGCTGCGGGCGGATCTGGACCTGGCCCTGCCGGGGCCGGACTACCTGGCCCTGCTGCACGACATCGCCCGGCGCACATGATCCGCTATTTCCTGACCGGGCGGCACGCCCATCGCACACCGCTGAGCTACGACGCCCTGGCGCCGCTCTTCGACGGCCGGCTGGAACGGGTCGCGACCCCGTCCCGGGCCGATCTCTGCATCTTCGCCCATACCGACGATCTGCGGCATTGCCCGCAGGAGGTGGTGCTGGACTGGCGCGCCCGCCGCCGCCCGGTGGTGGTGCTGTCGGAAGAGCCGTTCTGGGACACGATCTGGGGCCGGGCGCCGCTGGCGCGCCATGTCCGGATCGATACCGATTGGGGGGCGCTGCCGGTCGAGCAGATCACCCATCAGACGTCCCACCTGTTCCGCTTCGCGCGCATCCCCTATTACCTGCTGACCGATCACGCCTATCTGCCGGCCTATGCCTGGCGCTTCCGGCGCAACGCGCAGCTGAGCGTCGCCGACTGGATGCGGTCGTTCCGCCGGCGGCCCATGGATATCAGCTTTCTGTTCGAACGCCGGCCCGAACCCTATCACGACATCGACCTGCCCGAGGGCGACCTGATCGGGCTCTGCGCCTGGCGCACGCGCCTGGCCGAGGCCTGCCGCCGCGGCCGGGTCGAGCGGCGCGGCCGGAGCTGGGGCGCGGCGGATGCCAGCCGCTTCGCGCTGGATCACTGGCATCTGGACAAGCTGGTCCGCTTCGACCGCCGGGCGCGCAGCCTGGCGGCGCTCGAGAACACCCACCAGCCCGATTACGTCTCGGAAAAGCTGTTCGACGCCTTCGCCTGCGGGTCCCGGCCGCTCTATCTGGCCTCGCCCGGCCACGGGGCGCACCGCCTGGGCCTGCCGGAAACCTCCTGGCTGAACCTCTACGGCCTGGCCGCCCCGGAAGCGGCCGAACGGGCGGGCGCCGCCTTTGCGCCGGATTTCTTCGAGGCCTACCGCGAGGCGCAGATCCTGCTGGAGCGGCTTTTCACCGATCCCCTGGCCGCGGTGGAGGAACGCGCCCGCCTGCGCCGCGCGCTTCTGGACGAGCTGGAGACCGTGCTGGCCCGCGCGCCGGCGCCCGATCCGGCCCCGGTTCTGGCCCCGGTTCTGGCCCCGGACCCGGCCGGCGGCGGAACCGGCTAGAGCGGGGAACGCAGGAAGGCGGGCATGGGCCGGCCCTCGGCGCCCGCTTCCAGAAAGGCGGCGGCGGTATCCATCGCCTCGCGGATGGTCACATCCATGTCGAGATAGCGATAGGTGCCCAGGCGGCCGACGAAGGTGACGCCCTCCGCGCGCTCGGCCATGGCCACGTAATCGGCCAGCAGCGCCTTCTCGGCCACCAGGCGGATCGGGTAATAGGGAATGTCTTCGGCGCCGGCCTCGCGGGAATATTCGCGGTAGCAGACCGTGCCCTCGTGGCTTTCCCAGGGGGCGAAATGCTTGTGCTCGGTGATGCGGGTCCAGGGCACATCGACCTCGCCGTAATTCATCACCGCGCAGCCCTGCCAGTCGCCGCTGGCGGCGAAGCGTTCGAAATCCAGCGTCCGGTAGCCGAGCCGCCCCAACCGGTGGCCGAACCAGCCGTCCAGCGGCCCCGACCAGAAGACATGGTCCCACTCCCCCGCCCGGGCCGGGTCGAACCGGGTATCGAGATGCAGGTCGATCCCCGGATGGTCCAGGATGCGGGCCACCATGTCGGTATAGCCCGTCTCGGGCATGCCCTGGTATTTGTGGAAGAAGTAATTATCGTCGTAGTTGAAGCGCACCGGCAGCCGCTTGAGGATCGAGGCGGGCAGTTCCGACGGGTGGCAGCCCCATTGCTTCTGGGTATAGCCCTTGAAGAAGGCCTCGTAGAGCTGCGGCCCGACGAAGCGCAGCGCCTGCTCCTCGAAGGTCCGCGGCTCGGCGATCGAGGTATCGGCCTGGGCCTCGATGAAGGCGCGCGCCTCGTCCGGGCGCAGCGTCTTGCCGAAGAACTGGTTGATCGTGTGCAGGTTGACCGGCAGCGAATAGACCTGGCCGCCGGTCGTGGCCTTCACCCGGTTGCGGTAGGGCCGGAAGGTCTGGAAGGCGTTGACGTAATCCCAGACCTCGGCATCGTCGGTATGGAAGATGTGCGGCCCGTAGACATGGACCATGACGCCGGTCTCGGGGTCGCGTTCGGTATGGCAATTCCCGGCGATGTGGTTCCGCGCCTCGTGCACGGTCACGGAATGTCCCGCCTCGGCCAGGCGCCGGCCGATCACTGCCCCCGACAGCCCCGCCCCCGCAATCAGTATCTTCACGCCCCGCCTCCGGTCTGGTGTCGCGGGGCTTGTTTCACAGCCGCCCCCCTATCTCAAGCCGGGCGCAGGCGCTCCTCCGCCTGCCCCCCATGCCTGTCCTGCCGGCCGCTCCCTGCGCCCGGGGGTTGATCCGCGAGGCGGCAAGGGTCTTAAATGACCGCATTGATCGACACGTTTTTGCCAAAGTCCGGCCCCGGCCGGGCCACATTCCTTTCGGGAGGGAATTTCGATGACCACCTATGTTCTGAGCGGATTCGTCATGGACGACAGCGGCCCCGGCACGCCGCAGACCGGCACCAGCCAGGCCAGGATCATTACCCGCGACGGCGACGACACCGCCCGCTGGAGCCCCGCCGGCAGCAACGGCGACGGGCTGAACTTTGCCGAATTCGACCTCGACCCCCATGCGCTGTTCATCAACGGCGTGCGGATCGAGGATTATCCCGCCCTCGACAGTTACGTGGTCCGCATCGACTGGAGCGGCGGCACCTCCTATGCGATGGCCTTCGAGAACACGGCCACCGGGCGGACGCATGTCTTCTTCCTGGGCGGCGCGGCCGTCACCTCGCTGGCCCAGTTCCAGACGGCGCTGCAGGGAAACGTCACCACCGCGCCGGCCGGATCGGGCTTCGGCCCGGGCGAGCCGATCCTGCTGCCCGAGATCGCCGCCCTCTCCTCGACCACCGAGGCGGATGTCTTTCCCGGCACGCCCCAGGGCGACGATTACGATCTGGGGGCCGGCAATGACAGCGTGATCGGCCTGGGCGGCGACGACACGCTGAACGGCGGGGCGGGCGACGACACGCTCAGGGGCGGCGACGGGCGCGACCGGCTGCGCGGCGGCGGCGGCAACGACCTGCTCGACGCCTCGAACGGCGACACGGCCAGCCAGAACTTCGGCGACGTGGTCCAGCCGGGGCTCGGCCGCGACACGGTTCTGGGCCATGCCGGGCTCTATGCCCAGGGGGAGGGGATCGACCTGATCTACGACGATGTCTCGGGCGTGGGCGGGCTGACCATCGATGTGGGCGCCGACGGGTCGGGCACCGCGGTCAGCGGCCAGCCGGGCCGGGTGAACGACACCTTCACCTATGCCAACTTCTTCATCGGCAGCGGCGACAGCGACCGGATGCTGGGCTCGGCCACCGAATGGGAGGGCTGGGTCGGCGGGGCCGGCGACGACACGATCAACGGCCGGGCCGGCTATGACACGGTGTTCCATTTCGACGATCCGGGCGCGATCGCGGTGACCATTTCCGGCACCGGCCTGGGCACGGTCAAGGACGGGTTCGGCGGCACCGACACCTTGCGCAACATCGAAGAGGTGCGGGGCACCGGTTTCGACGATTCCATGCGGATCGAGGGGGTGACCGGCATCCGCTTCCGCGGCGAGGGCGGCAACGACACCCTGATCGGGGCGGGCGGCGACGACCAGCTGGAAGGCGAGGGCGGCAACGACCTGATCAACGGCCGCTACGGCGACGACGAGCTGCAAGGCGGGGCGGGCAGCGACACGCTGCGCGGCGGCGACGGCAACGATTATCTGGGCGGCGGCGACGGCGACGACCTGCTCGACGCCTCGGGCGGCAGCGCGGCCAGCCAGGGCTTCGGCGATTACGTCCAGCCCGGCTTCGGCCGCGACACGATCCTGGGCCACCGGGCCCTGTTCGAGGCGGACGAGAACACCGATCTGTCCTATTCCGACCTGTCGGGCTTCGGCGGCATCGTCGTGACCAGCGGCGCGAACGGGTCGGGGACGGTGAAAAGCCGGACCGGCACCTCGGTCGACGACACGTTCAGCTATATCGGCTATTTCGTGGGCTCGCAGGACGACGACATCCTCAACGGCGCCGACGGCGATTTCTGGGAAGGCTGGGACGGCGCGGCCGGCAACGACACGATCAATGGCGGGGGCGGCTATGACATGCTGTCCTATCGCTGGAACGGCGACACGGCGATCACCGCCATCGTCACCGCGGCCGGGGCCGGCACGGCGGTGGACGGCTTCGGCGATACCGACACCTTCACCGGGATCGAACGGATCCAGGGCAGCCGCTTCGGCGACCTGATGCGCAACGACAGCGCCGCCGGTTTCGAATTCCAGGGCGATCTGGGCAACGACACGATCCAGGGCGGCAGCGGCGACGGCGATGTCCTGCGGCTGCGCGTGAACCGGGCCGATGCCCAGGTCGCGGTGCAGGGCGGGGCGGTGATCGTCACCTCGGCCGAGGGCACGGACCGGCTGACCGGGGTCGAGACGCTGCGCTTCGACGACGGGGATCAGGACATCTCGTACCTGCTGGCCGATATCGTCGGCACGGGCGCGGGCGAAGCCCTGACCGGCACCGACGCGCCCGAGGATATCCGCGGCCTGGAGGGGAACGACCGGATCGAGGGCCGGGGCGGCGACGACACGCTGGTGGGCGGCGACGGCGATGACAGCCTTCTGGGCGAGGCCGGCAACGACCTGCTCCGGGGCGGGGCGGGCCGCGACTGGGCCTATGCCGAGGCGGGCGACGACACGATCGACGGCGGCGACGGGTTCGACCGGATCGATTACCGCGGCAGCGCCGCCGCGGTGACGGTGGATCTGGCCGCGGGCACGGCGACGGACGGGCTGGGCGGCACCGACACGCTGATCTCGGTCGAACGGGTCATCGGGTCGGACTTCGACGACACGATCCAGGGGGATGGCGGGAACAACAGCTTCACCGGGTCGGGCGGCGACGACCGGATCGACGGGCGCGGCGGGCGCGACTTCGTCTGGTACGGCGATGCCACGGCGGCGGTGGTCGTCGACCTGGCCGCCGGCTCCGCCACGGGGGGCGAGGGCAGCGACACGCTGATCGGCATCGAGGAGGTGGCCGGGTCGAGCTTCTCGGACACGTTGCGCGGCAGCACGGACGACGACCTCTTCGTGCCCGACTGGGAAGCGTCGGACATGGTGAACGCCGCCGGCGGCGCCGATCTGGTGGATGGCCGCGGCGGCTTCGACATCGTGGCCTACTGGACGGCCCTGGCCGGGGTGCAGGTCGATCTGGCCGCCGGAACCGCCACGGACGGGCTGGGCAATACCGATACGCTGATCTCGATCGAAGGGGCCGAGGGCTCGGAATTCGGCGACACGATCCAGGGCGATGCCGGGGCCAACCGGATCGACGGGATGGGCGGCGACGACACGCTGGCCGGCGGGGACGGCAACGATGCGGTCTGGGGCGGCGACGGGCGCGACCGGGTCTTCCTGGGCGCGGGCGACGACGCCTTCTTCGACACCGGCCAGGGCGGAGAGGCGGGCCGCGACACCGTCTTCGGCGCCGGCGGCAACGATACCGTCCAGGGCGGCAACGGCGACGACGCCTTCTATGGCGGGGCGGGCAACGATCTGGTGATCGGCCGGCTCGGCAACGACCGGATCCATGGCGGCACCGGCTTCGACATCCTGGCCGGCGGGGCCGGCGATGACAGCGTCTGGGGCGGCGACGGGCGCGACAAGGTCTTCCTGGGCGGCGGCAGCGACACCTTCTTCGATACCGCGCAAGGGGGCGAGGCGGGCCGCGACACGGTGTTCGGCGGCGGCGGCGGCGACACGATCCAGGGCGGCAACGGCGACGACGCCTTCTATGGCGGGGCGGGCGACGATCTGGTGATCGGCCGGCTCGGCGACGACACGATCTACGGCGGCACCGGGGCCGACACGCTCAATGGCGGGGCGGGCGACGACCGGGTCTTCGGCGGCGACGGGCCCGACCGCGCCTTTCTGGGCGGGGGCGACGATCTGTTCGCCGACACCGCTCAGGGGGGCGAGCTGGGCCGCGACACGGTCTTCGGCGGCACCGGCAACGACACGATCCAGGGCGGGGGCGGCGACGACGTCTTCTATGGCGGCGCCGGCAACGACGTGATCGTGGGCCGGATGGGCAACGACCGCCTGACCGGCGGCGCCGGGGCCGACCGCTTCGTCTTCGCCCCGGGGCTGGAGACCGACATCGTCACCGATTTCGACCTGTCCGCCGACAGGCTGGTCTTCGACGACGCGCTCTGGGCGGCGGGGCAGACGGCGCTGGATTTCGCCAGCGTCCAGAACGGGTCGGTGGTCTTCGCCTTCGACGACGGCAGCCGGGTGGTCCTGCTGGAGCTCGATGCCACCGCCGGGCTGGGCGGCGCGATCGAGGTCATCTGACGCCCCGGGGCCGGCGGGGTTCCGCGCGGCGCGCGGAAAGCCGCTTGACCGGCCCGCGGGGCTTCGCGAGATCCGGCTGGACAGCGCCGGCTCGACACCGGGCCGGCGCGCCATAGATCTGCGGTGATCCCCGGCAAGAGGCCGGGCCACTGTCTGTGACCAGTTCCGGAGGCCGCTCCCCATGACCCTGACCGCGCAAGAGCAGCTGCTGCTCGAATTGACCAACCGCGCCCGCCTCGACCCCCTGGGCGAGGCCGCCCGCTACGGCATCGACCTGAACGCCGATCTGGCCCCGGGCACGCTGGATGCCCAGGCACGCCAGCCGCTGACCTCGAACGCGCTGCTCGCTTCGGCGGCCCAGGGCCATTCGCAGTGGATGCTGGCCAACGACACCTTCTCGCATACCGGCGAAGGCGACAGCACGCCGAAGCAGCGGATGGAGGCGGCCGGCTATGTCTTCGACGGCAACTGGCGCTCGGGCGAGAATATCAGCCTGCGCGGGTCGGTCGGGTCGATCGACGCCACCCAGACCCTGCAGCAGCAGCATGCCGACCTGTTCCGCAGCGCCAGCCACCGCACCACGCTTCTGGAATATACCTATCGCGAGGTGGGGCTGGACCAGTCGATCGGCGATTTCACCTCTGAAAAGGGCACGACTTTCACCTCGTCGATGATCACCCAGAACTTCGCCGTCTCGGGCAGTTCGGTCTTCCTGACCGGGGTGGTCTATGACGATACCGACGGCAATGCCTTCTACTCGGTCGGCGAGGGGCGCAGCGGCGTCACCGTCGCCGCCGCCGGCACCAGCAGCCAGAGCGAGGCCGCGGGCGGCTATCGGCTGGAACTGGCCCCGACCGGCAGCGTCGATGTCACGCTTGGGGGCGTCACGGTCACGACCGACCTGTCGGGGGGCAACGTCAAGCTGGACCTGGTGGACGGCAACGTCGTGCAATCCTCGGCCAGCCTGACCCTGGGCGCGGGCGCCACCGCCGCCGGGCTTCTGGGGGCGGCGAACCTGGATCTGACGGGCAATGCCGCCGATAACGTGCTGACCGGCAATTCCGGCAACAACACGATCGCCGCCGGCGACGGCACCGATGTGGTGGCGGGTGGCGACGGGCGCGACCGGGTCTTCCTGGGCGCGGGCAACGACACCTTCTTCGACACGGCCCAAGGCGGCGATGCCGGCCGCGACACGGTCTTCGGCGCCGGCGGCGACGACACGATCCAGGGCGGCAATGGCGGCGACGTCTTCTATGGCGGCGCCGGAAACGACCTGATCCATGCCCGCCTGGGTAACGATCTGGTCTATGGCGGCATCGGCTTCGACACGATCTCGGGCGGGGCCGGCGATGACACCGTCTATGCCGGCGACGGGCGCGACCGGGTCTTCCTGGGCGGCGGCAACGACACCTTCTTCGACACCGCGCAAGGCGGCGACCTGGGCCGCGACACAGTCTTCGGCGCCGGCGGCGACGACACGATCCAGGGCGGCAACGGCGATGACGCCTTCTATGGCGGGGCGGGCAACGATCTGGTGATCGGCCGGCTCGGCAACGACCTGATCTATGGCGGCGCCGGGTTCGACACGCTCAACGGCGGCAACGGCAGTGACAGCATCTATGCCGGCAACGGGCGCGACAAGGTCTTCCTGGGCGGCGGCAACGACCTGTTCGTCGATACCGCGCAAGGGGGCGAGCTGGGCCGCGACACCGTCTTCGGCGGGATCGGCGACGACACGATCCAGGGCGGCAACGGCGACGACGAATTCTACGGCGGCGACGGGGCCGACGTGATCTTCGCCCGGCTCGGCAACGACACCCTGGCCGGCGGCGCGGGCGACGACATCCTGTCGGGCGGCGCGGGCGACGATCTGGTCTTCGGCGGCACCGGATCCGACCGGTTCCTGTTCGCCGAGAACGACGGGATCGACCGGATCGGCGATTTCGCCGCCGCGGAAGACACGCTGGTTCTGAACGCCGCGCTGTGGTCCGGCACGCTGACCGCTTCCGAGGTGGTCGACATGTATGCCAGCGTCCGTGGCAACGCGACCGTCCTCAACTTCGATGGCGGCGAGGAACTGACGCTGGCGGGGTTCACCGACCTGTCGGGTCTGGCCGCGGCGATCGAGATCGCCTGATCCCGACCCCGGGGGCGGGACCGCCGCCCCGCAGGATCACAGCCACAGGATATCGGCCGCGGAGAGATCCGCGGCCGATACGCCTTGCAGGATCACCCATCCGCCGCCCGACAGGGCGATGGCCACCCCCCGCATGGACACGATCGGCGCCGAGCCGGGCGAAGATCATGTCGGCCCCGCCGCCGCCATAGAAGACGTCGTCGCCGTTGCCGCCCTGGATCGTGTCGTCTCCGATCCCGCCGAAGACGGTGTCGCGGCCCCATTCGCCCCCTTGCGCGGTGTCGAAGAAGATATCGTCGCCCGCGCCCAGGAAGACCCGGTCGCGCCCGTCGCCGCCCCAGACGCTGTCGTCGCCGGCCCCGCCGGCCAGGGTGTCGAAGCCGGTGCCGCCATAGACCAGATCGTTGCCCAGGCGGGCATGGATCAGGTCGTTTCCGGCCCCGCCATAGAAGACGTCGCCGCCATTGCCGCCCTGGATCCTGTCGTCGCCGATCCCGCCGAAGACGGTGTCGCGGCCCGCCTCGCCGCCCTGGCCGGTATCGAAGAAGGCGTCGTCGCCCGCCCCCAGAAAGAACCGGTCGCGCCCGTCCCCGCCCCAGACGCTGTCACCGCCCCCCGCGCCGAAGATGCGGTCGGCCCCTGCCCCGCCATGCAGCAGATCGCCCCCGGCCCCGCCCCAGATCAGGTCGTCGCCCGGCCCGCCCCAGACCAGATCCGCTCCGTCGCCGGCAAACAGGCTGTCCGACCCGGCCTCGCCCGCCAGGGTGTCGGGACCGCCGCCGCCGGCGATCCGGTCGCCCCCGTCCCGGCCGCGGATCACGTCGGACCCGCCCTCGCCGGCCAGGGTATCGGGGCCGGGCGTTCCGGTCCGGAAGCGGGTGATCAGAAGCGGCGGCCGGTCGGGGGTCAGGAACCCGGGGCCGAACACGTCCTGCGCGCTCAGCCCGCCGCCCCCGTCGCGGCGCAGGTCCAGCACCTCGCCCCCATAGAGAAGCTGCGCCCCCGCCCCGGTCCGGCGCAGCTCGACCGCGGCCGGATCGTAGAGCCGGGGCCAGGCGGACAGATCCAGCCGGTCGAGACCGGGCTGGAAATCCGTGATCACATCCGTCGCGCCATCGGCCGACAGCACGAACACATCCGCCCCCGCCCCGCCGGTAAGGGTGTCGCGCCCGGCCCCGTCGGCCAGGACATCGTCGCCGTCGCCGCCCCGAAGCGTGTCGTCGCCGTTGCCGCCGAAGATCACGTCGTCGCCAGCCCCCCCGGCCAGCGGATCGGCCCCGGCCCCGCCCGCCACCGCCCGGCCGGTCACGGCGCGGGTGAACAGCGACAGGCCCGGCCGGTCCTGCAGGGCCGCGGCGACCTGCATCTCGCCGTCCAGCGCCAGGGCGGCCAGCGCCGCGACCGGACCGGGATCCGTCACCGATTCGAGATGGACCAGCCGGCCGTCCGGCAGCAGGGTGAACAGGCTCAGCCCCCCGTCGCCGCCCCCCGCCACCAGATAGGTCAGATCGCCGGATTCCACGGCGGCAAGGCTCTGAACCTGCGCGAAACGTGTGGCCCGGGTGTCGATCACGTGATCGGCCGGCTCCAGGGCGCCCCCTGCCCCGACCCGCAGGACGCTGAGCGAGGAGCTGCCCGCGGCCGCCACGACCAGGAATTCCGCCCCGCCCTGGCGGACCGACACGACAGCGACGGGCGCGTCGATCCCCAATCCCTGGGCCGCCCCGATCCGGCCGGTCACCTCGAACCGCCCGCCCGCCATGTCGAGGCGCAGCGCCAGGACCGTGTCGTCGCTGCCGCAGGCGGCATAGAGCCGGGCGCCCTCGGCCGCCAGGACCGGGTCGCCGCAGGCGCCGGGGCCGCCGACGGGGGCAAGGGCCAGGCGGGTGGCGCCGGTGCCCTCCAGCCGATAGGCGCCGAGCCCGTCCGGCCCGGCGGCGTAGAGAAGCCCGCCCTCCCCCTCCAGCGCCCCGGTGGCGGGGGAGGGCGCGAAGGCGACGGCCGGGCCGAACCCGTCAGCGGCGATCTGCTGCCCGTCGAACCGGTCCCCGCCGCCCGGCCACACTAGGGCGAATCCGCCCGAAACAGGCTCTGTCACGGCCAGATCCGCGCCGATCTGGCCGGGCCGCAGCAGGGTGTCGACCGGCGTCGGCGCCCCGCCCGCCACCGGGCGATAGGCGGTCACCCCGTCACGCGTGGCCGCGAAGAGAACCACGCCCCCCTCCAGCGGCGCCAGGGCCAGGGCGCGAATGCCGATATCCAGCGGGTCCTGTCCGGTCAGGGCGTCGGGCTGCCGCGTCAGTGCCGCCATCGCCGCGCCCCGCCCCCTAGCGCCCCGGCGGCGCGGCGGCGGCGGATCCGGATCCGGCCGCGCCGGTCATCAGGGCGGTGTGCCAGGCGATCGCCTCTTCCAGATCGTCGAAGATGCGCAGCTTGCCCTCTTCCAGCACGATGCCCGCATCGCAGAAGGCCCGGACCTGGGGCATGTCGTGGCTGACCAGGATGGCGCTGCGCCCGCGCACCCGTTCGCGGAAGACCGCCCGGCTCTTGCGGCGGAACCGGGCATCGCCGACGGCCGTCACCTCGTCGACCAGATAGGTATCGAACTGGATGCCCATCGAGGCCCCGAAGGCCAGGCGCGACCTCATCCCGGCGGAATAGCTGCGCACCGGCATGTGGAACTGGCGCCCGAGTTCCGAGAAATCCTCGACGAAATCCAGCAGCGCATCCGTGTCGACGCCGTAGATCCGGGCGATGAAGCGGATGTTCTGCGCCCCCGTCAGATCGGGATGGAAGCTGCCGCCGAACCCCACGGGCCAGGACAGGCTGCCATCCGAGACGATGCGCCCGGAATCGGGCTTGATCGTGCCGGCGATGATCTGCAGCAGGGTCGACTTTCCGGCACCGTTGCGGCCCAGAAGCGCCAGGGACCGGCCCGATGGCAGGGTCAGCGACAGATCGTCGATCACCACCTTGCGTTCGCCCCGGACCCAGTAGCTCTTGGTCAGGTGCTCGAAGCGGATCATGCCCCTGCCCCCACCGTCGCCGCCGTCACTGCCGGTCGCGCAGGCTGTAGAAGACCAGCGCCAGGATCGCCCAGGCCATGCTGAGGAACAGAAGCGCCAGCCCCGCCAGAACCCAACGCTGCGGGTAATCCGACGATTGCGGCACGGTGGGGCGGATATAGGTGGCCAGATACAGGCTCTGGCGCGAGGCGTTCGACCGGGCGATGTCGAGTGCCGCCAGCGCGGCGCGATAGGTCTCTTCCGCGAATTGCCGGTCCACGTTCAGGCTTTCGTATTCGGCCAGAAGGGCGGGATAATCCGTCTCGCCCGGCCGGCCGCTTTCCGAGGTCACGTTCTCGCGCTCCTGCGCGATGCGTTCGCGGATCACCTCGATGCGGCGCTGCGCCTGGGTCAGGCGCGGGTCGTTCGCGCCCGCGGTCTCGCTGACCAGGTCGAACTCGATCAGGGCCTGGGCGAGCTGCTGCTGAAGGTTGTTCAGCACCCCCATCCGCCCCTGGATATCGGCGGCCGGGTCGACGATCTGGGTTCGCGTGCGAAACCGCAGCAGCGCCTCGCGCGCCGTTTTCAGCCGCGACAGGGCCTCGTTCAGGTCGGCGCGGGCATAGCGCATCCGGTCCGAGCGGGCGGCGTCGTTCAGATCGTTGATCATCTCCTGGCTGGCGGCGACGATCTCGGCCGCGAGGCTGCGGGCATATTCGGGATCGAAGGCCAGAACCTGCACCTCGATCAGCCCCGTCGCCTGGTCGTAGGCGATCCGCACCATCCGCTGCCAGTAGCGCACCAGATCCTCGACCGTCGCATCGGGCTGCAGGGCGAAGACCGGATCGCGGGAGCGGGGGGCCGAATAATGGCCCCGCAGATCCATCTTGGCGTCGATCTCCTCGACCAGTTCCTGGCTCTGGATGAATTCGTAAAGGATGTCGGCATCCGACGAGGTCGAGGAACCGGCGAACTGCGCGAGCCCGCCCAACAGGTCGGTGGCCGACCCCCGTTCCTCCGAGCGGACGGTGAACCCGGTGGTCGAGGAATACTGATCGGTGGCGAACAGCCACAGATACCCGACCGTGGCCCCGAAGGGCAGCGCCACCATCAGCAGAAACCCCAGAACCAGCCCCCAATGGCGGCGGTGCATCCGGGCCGGGCCGGCGGCGGGGCGGATCTCGATCACCGGCGGCGGCGGCGCGGGCCGGGCCGGGCCCTGACCAGGCGCCTGACCGCCCATCGGACGGCCCTGCCCCGGCCCCGGAGCCGCGCCGGAGCCGCCCGCCTGAGCGGGGCCCTGACCCGGCTGGCCGGGCCGGAATCGGGCGCCCTGGCCGGCGGGCGCCCCGCCGTCGGAGACGGGCGGCTGCCCCTCGCCGATCGGCCGGACATTCTGCTTCTTGTCCAACATCTTGTCCGCCGTGCGGGTTTGCCTTCGGTGTGGCTCTTGTACATAATCGCGGATCGGAACGCCAGCCAGACGGAGGCTCCGCCCTGACCCATTCCCCTGCCCCGGATCTGCCCGCCGCGGCGCGGCCGCGGCCCCGGTCGGTCCTGCGCACGCTGACGGCCCTGATCCTGCGCGAGATGACCACGCGCTACGGCCGCTCGCCCGGCGGCTATCTCTGGGCGCTGATCGAACCCCTCGGCGTGATCGTGATCCTGGCCTTCGGCTTTTCGCTGCTGCTGCGGGCCCCGGCGCTCGGCAGCAGCTTCATCCTGTTCTACGCGACCGGATACCTGCCCTTCAGCCTGTATCAGAGCACGTCGGAACTGGTGGCCCGGGCCATCCGCTTCTCGAAACCGCTACTGGCCTATCCGCGGGTCAGCTGGATCGACGCGATCCTGGCGCGGCTGGTGCTGAACACCCTGACCGGGCTGCTGGTGGCCTATATCCTGCTGGCGGTGATCATGGGCGTCAGCGAGACGCGCACGGTGCTGCGGATCGAGCCTATCCTGGCCGCGATGGGCCTGTCCGTCCTGCTCGGCCTGGCGGTGGGCACGACGAATTGCCTGCTGATGGGCCTGTTTCCCGTCTGGGAACGGATCTGGGGCATCGTCAACCGGCCGCTCTTCCTGGCCTCGGGGGTGATCTTTCTCTACGAGGACGTGCCCCGCGTGGCGCAGGATTACCTGTGGTTCAATCCGCTGATGCATGTGGTGGGGCTGATGCGGACCGGGTTCTATCCGCTCTACAGCCCCAGCTACGTCTCGGTGGTCTATGTCCTGGCGGTGACGGTGGTGCCGCTGGCCTTCTCGCTGCTGCTGCTGCGCCGCTACCACACGGATATCATCGCGAGTTGACGGGTCGGTCCCGGCCCTGTCCCGGCGCAAGCTGGGCCGGGGCCGGCGCGGGGCCGGCCATGGCGCGCACCTCGGCATGGGCGGGCAGGGGACGCCCGGTCAGGGCATCGGCCAGGGCCCGGCGCATCAGGCGCAGATAGAGCGGGCGGTCCGGCCCGTAGCGGCGCGCGGCCAGCCACCATTTCGGCAGCAGCATCAGCAGCATCGGCCAGAAAAGCGGCCCGGCGGCGCTGCGATACATCATCAGCCCGTTGCGATAGGTGTAATAGACCTTCCAGAGCGGGTTGAAGACCCGCCGCCGATCGTCGGCGAAGGTCGAGCAATCGTGCTCGAACCGGATCCGGGGATCGAAGGCGATGGCGAGACCGGCCCGGCGCAGGCCGAGCGTGTAGATCACGTCGTCGCCATAGAGGAACAGCCGGCCCTCGGGGTATCCCGCCGCCTCGACCGCGCGGCGCGGCAGGAACAGCCCGACAAAGGAGGTCATGTCGATCGGGCGCGGCTCGGGCGCGTCATAGGCCGCGCGCGGAATGTGATAGCCGTCGCGCGCCCCGCCCCCGACCATCCGCAACAGGGTGCCGGCAAAGATCCGCGGCCGCCAGAACGGGTTCACCGAGGGGCGGTTCATCTCGCAGATCCGGCCGTCTGGGTAATAGACCGCCGCCGCATAGGCCGCGTCGGGATCGCGCGGCAGGTCGTGAAAGGCGGCAAGCGCGCCGGGTTCGGGCCGGCCGTCATCGTCCATCAGCACGATCCAGTCGGGATCGAGCCGGGCGACGGCCAGGCGCATCCCCGTCTCCATGCCGCCCGCCCCGCCCAGATTGGCCTCGCTGCGGTGCACGATCAGTCGCGGATCCTCCAGGCCGGCCAGATAGGCCGCCGTCCCGTCGGTCGAGGCGTTGTCGACCACGACGATACCGGCCAGATCCCGCGGCGCCGCCGCCAGAAGCCGCTCCAGCGTCTGCCGCAACTGCCCTAGCCGGTCATGGGTGGCGACCACCGCCACCAGCCGCTTCCGTTCGGTTCCGCTCATGGAATCCCTCGCCTCGTTCCGCCCGCCCCGGGTCACTGCGTCAATTCGAAGGGCCTGTCAAAGACGAAGCCGGGCCCGGATGTTTCGCGCGCGAAACATCGCCGCCCCTCACGATCCGTCCGGTCCCGTCCCGGCCAGCCAGGCCAGAAGCCGGGAGCGGAACGCGGCATCCACGGCCGGGCCTTGCAGGGTCAGGACGCCATCGGGCCGGATCCGCAGATGCAGGCCCGGCAGCGGCTCCAGCTCCGTGCCCTCTTCGCCGGAGGACGCGGCGTGACGCGGAGCGGGAGGGCCCTTGCGGCCGGCAGGGTGCGGGGCAGGGGCCTCGGCCGCCGGGGCATCCGTGGCATCCGGGGCATCCGTGCCGTCCCGCTCTCCCGCGGCGGCGACCAGCCGGGCCTGTTCCGCCTCGGCGGATTGTGGCGGCTCCGTCTCTAACCCCTTGCGCAGAGCCTTTGCCAGGGCGGGATCGGCCTCCAGCGCCTTGGCCAGCGCCAGGCCCAGCCTTTCGCCGATGGCGGCAGGATGGCGCAGCGCCCCGTCCAGGGCGTGAACGATGGTCAGGAATGAGCGGATCTTGGACCGCTTGGCGCGCGAGGCCGCCCGGAACAGATCCAGCAGCGCCGCCTTTTCGGTCGGATAGACCCCCTGTTCCACCGCCTTGGCGGCGATCCGCGCCCGTTCGTAGAAGGAGAGGCCCACGCGGATCTCGTTTTCCTCGACCATGGCCAGATAGGCGTCCGAGGCCTGGTCGGGCCGGCGCAGCAGAGCCAGGATCGTGGCAAAGCGCGCCTCGCCCGTCTCGCGGTGCAGCCGCTCCAGGGCCTGCATCCGCCGCCAGCCCGAGATCAGGCCGTACCGCTCTCCGCCCAGCCCCGTCACCTCGATCGGGGTCTGCTGGCCGCGGGCGCGCAGGCTTTCCATCAGGGCGCCCATCTCCTCTTCATCCGCGGCCACGCGGTCGCGCACCAGATAGCCGGCATCGATCCGGTCCAGCGGCAGGGCCAGGATCATCCGGCCGCCTTCCCGGGCCGCGCGCAGGGTCTCGGCCATCTCGGCCAGGGCGGCGCTGGCCGAGGCCTCGCCCGCCACATCGGCGATGGGGGCCCGGCGCGGGGGGGCGAAAGCCTCGTTGCCGGCCAGAAGCGGGCGCCCGGGCGCCGGTTCGGGGCGGGTCTCCGGCTCGGCCCCGGAGCCGGAGACGGGCCGGGGGGCGGCGGGGGTCAGTCGTTTGCGCGCCATGGCGGGTCCTTTGCGAAGACGGCGGCGCAGAGAAGCGGATGTTTCGCGCGCGAAACATCCGGTCCCGGCACCGGAGCAGGGGCAGGGAAGCTCATTCGGCGGCCGCCCGGGCGGCCAGTTCGTCGCGCCGCCAGGCCCCCAGAAGCAGCGTCTTGAAGGCGGCATAGGTGGCGTCGAAGGTCTCGCGCCCGCGGACATAGGTCTCGCGGTTGAAATCGCGGTAATCGGCCTCGTAGATGCCCTGGACCTGTTCGCCCGCCTGGCCGATCAGCGCGGTGAAATCCTGCCGGTGCGGCGACAGGGTCGGGCCCAGATAGGCCTGCATCAGGGCCGCCAGTTCGGCCTGCTGGCCGGCATCGTAGCGGGTGACCACCGCGCGGACCGCATCCCATTCGAAGTTCAGTTCCGGCCGGCCGAGCGCCCTGGCGGCCAGGTTCTCGCCCTCCTCGATCGAGCCGAAGGTGGAATGGAGCATGTCGAAGAAGCGCCCGGTGGAATCGAATTCCAGGAACGAGGCGCCCATCGGCACCAGCAGGATGTCCGAGGCCGACAACCCGTTGATCGTCAGGTAGCCCAGGGCCGGGGGCGTATCGAGAAAGATGACGTCATAGGCATCGAGCAGGCCGTCGGCGGCGAAGACCTCGCTCAGCGCGTCCCACAGCTTCCAGCCCCGGCCCTGCATCCGCCAGACCGGGATCTGGAACTCGGCCCAGTAGAGGTTCAGCTGCGCGCCGATCAGGTCGATATTCGGCCAATGCGTCTTCTGCACCAGGCTTTGCGCCGTGATGCCCAGGGCCTCGCTCAGCGTGTCGTCCAGCGGCACCGGCCCCTCGCCCCGGTCCAGCCGGCGCTGGTTCTCGCCGCGCAGATACTGGGCGTAGTGCCGGGCCAGAAGCGGAAAGACGGTCTGCCATTCGTCGGCCACCCGTCCGCCGAAGATCGAGGTCATGGATCCCTGGCTGTCCAGATCGACCACCAGGACCCGGTAGCCGTCCAGCGCCGCCGACATGGCCAGATGGGCGGCGGTCGAGGTCTTGCCGACGCCGCCCTTGAAATTGGCCACCGCGGCGATCTTGGCCGGCAGCCCCTTGGGGCGCCAGGGCAGGTACCGCTTGGCCCGGGACCCTTCCGAGCCGAAATGCGCGCGCAGGCGGATGACCTCGTCCAGGGTGAACCACTTGGCGCCGCCCGGCGTCTCGCTCCGGCCCTGGGGCAGGTCGGGATTGGCCTTGAGCACCCGGCGGAAATGCCCCGTGGCGACCGGGATCAGATAGCGGGTGATCTCCCAGGTCGAGAACAGCCGCAATTGCCGGGCGCCATCGGCCTCGAGCCCGCGGCGGACCAGATCCTCGCGCCCCTCGGCGCAGGCCCGGGCGATGGCGCCGAATCCTCCGGTCGTGGTGGGGCCGCCAAGCGCCGCCATGGCCGAGTCGGGATCGATCGCCAGATAGGGGGGCGGTTGCCCGGCAGCTTCGGTTTTCATGAGGGCCTGCCTGATGATGTGCGCATTTTTCAGCAGTATACGCAAAAACCACGCACATGGAACAAAAGATCGAACGCTTCTGGCTTTTCTAAGCAATATCCGCGGTTTGCCGTCCATTTCCCGGCCGCGGAGCAAAGCGGGCTGTCACGCCGTCCCTGTTATCTTGCTGTTATCTTATTTGTTACGGTCCCGCATCTCTTGCAGAAAACCGCGTGAAAACAGGGGGCTGTCCGGTTCCGTCAGGAGGTATGCGATTCCGAACCCCCGTTCGGGCGACTCCGATCCGCCGAGGGGGCGATTCCGATCCGCCGTTGCCGCGCTGGACGCAAGGGCCGGGCGGCCCTAGGCTGGGCGTCAGTGAAACCCCGAAAAACGGGGGCGGGCAGAACGAGCGGGACAGGACATGACGGCAGCGGCGGAAGGTCGTGCGGCAGGCGGGGGCGGACCGCTTCTGCCCGAGCGGCATCCCACCCCGGATTTCTTCGTCTGCGACATCGGCGCCAGTCCGAAGGACGATCTGGGCACGATGGAGCATCCGGTCTTCTCGCTCTCCACCCGGCCCGACCGGCGCATCCTGAACTACAGCCATAACGGCGTGGCGGTGACGGTCACCCCGTCGGTGCGCGGCCGGGCGACGATCCACGACAAGGACATCCTGATCTATTGCGTCAGCCAGCTCATGGCGGCGTTGAATGCGGGCCGGGCCATCAGCCGCACGCTCCGGCTCAAGGCCCACGACCTGCTGGTCGCCACCAACCGCGACACGTCGGGCGACAGCTATGCCCGCCTGCGCGAGGCGTTCGAGCGGCTGGCCGGCACCCGCATCACCACCAACATCGCCACCGGCGAGGTCGAGACGACCCAGGGCTTCGGCCTGATCGAGGCCTGGGAGATCGTGCGCAAGACCCGGGGCGGGCGCATGATCTCGGTCGCGGTCACCCTCAGCGACTGGCTGTACCGGGCGGTGCTGGCCAAGTCGGTCCTCACCCTCAGCCGCGACTACTTCCGCCTGCGCAAGCCGCTGGAGCGGCGGATCTACGAACTGGCGCGCAAGCATTGCGGCCGCCAGCCCGACTGGCGCGTCTCGATGGCCACGCTGCACAAGAAGTCGGGCAGCGCCGCGCCGCTGCGGGTGTTCCGCGCCGCCATGCGTCGGATGATCGCCGAGGATCATCTGCCCGATTACGCCCTGGCCGAGGAGGAGGGCGACGCGATCCGCGTCAGCCGCCGCGGCCAGGTGACCGAGCCGGGGACGGGGGCCGGGCCGCTTCTGTCCCCCGAGGCGCTGGAGCGCGCCCGCGCCCTGGCTCCGGGCTGGGACATCTACGCGCTCGAGGCCGAATGGCGCGGCGTCTGGCAGGCCAGCGGCCGGCCGCGCCTGCACGCCCCCGACAAGGCTTTCGCGGGCTGGGTCGCCAAACGCGTCGCCCGCGGCTGAGCGCCGCTCTCCGCGGGTTGGAGCCGCCGCCGCGCCGGGCTATGAGGGCGCGCGCCCAAGGAGCCTGCCCGCCCATGTCCGTTTCCCGCCTGACCCGGTTCAAGGATCTGCATCTCGGCGAACGCTGCGTTCTGGTCTGCAACGGCCCGTCGCTGAACCGGATGGATCTGCGCTTCCTGCGCCGGGAAACGGTGATCGGGTTGAACAAGATCCATCTGGGCCTGCCGCGCTTCGGCTTCTACCCGCGGTACCTGGTGGCGGTGAACGACAAGGTCCTGGCCCAGGCGGCGCCGGCGCTGCGCGAGATGACCGCGCTCAAATTCGTCAGCGACCGGGCCGCCGACCTGCTGCCCGAGGACGCGCTGACCTATCACATCCGCACCACCGGGCTGACGGGCCGCTTCTATGCCGATATCGCCGAAGGGGTGCGCGAGGGGCATACCGTCACCCATGCCGCCCTGCAGATCGCCCATTATATGGGCTTCGCGGAAGTGGTGATCATCGGCATGGACCATCGCTTCGCGGTCTCGGGGCCGCCCAACGCCCCCCTGCGGATGGAGGGGCCCGATCCCAACCATTTCAGCCCGGACTATTTCGGCGGGCAGGCCTGGGACGCGCCCAATCTGCGGGAATCGGAGATCTCCTATCGCGCGGCGCGCGACGCCTACGAGGCGGAGGGCCGGCGCATCGTCGATGCCACGCTGGAGGGTGCCTGCAACGTCTTTCCCAAGGCGGATCACCGCGCGGTCTTCGGGCTCTGACGGGGCCGGCGGGAACCTGCGCCGCCCGGCGCGATCGGTTGCAATCGGACCGGCACCTTCCTAAAGAAACCCTGATATCGGGAATGGCGACCTTATGCTTGCAAGCATCGTGATCCGCACTTTGAACGAGGCGGAATATCTGGACGATTTGCTGGCGATGATCGCCCGGCAAGAGACGTCCGGCCTGGAGCACGAAGTGGTGCTGGTGGATTCCGGGTCGACCGACGGCACCCTGGAGATCGCCCGGCGCCGCGGGGTGCGCATCGTCACGATCGACAAGAGCGAATTCTCCTTCGGCCGGTCGCTGAACCGGGGCTGCGCCGCGGCCCGGGGCGATGTGCTGGTCTTCATCTCGGGCCATTGCGTGCCGGTGGGAACGCAATGGCTGGAGCGTCTGTGCCGGCCGGTGATCGAGGGGCGGGTGGCCTACAGCTACGGCCGCCAGGTGGGCGACGACCGCAGCCAGTTCTCGGAACGGCGCATCTTCGCCAAGTACTTCCCCGAGACCAGCGCCGTGCCCCAGGAGGGGTTCTTCTGCAACAACGCCAATGCCGCCCTGTCCCGCGCCGCCTGGGAGGGGCAGCGCTTCGACGAGGATCTGACCGGGCTCGAGGACATGGCCCTGGCCAAGGCGCTGGTCGCCGCCGGGCGGCGGATCGGCTATGTGGCCGAGGCGGCGGTCTTCCATCATCACCGCGAAAGCTGGGCCCAGGTGCGCCGCCGGTTCGAGCGCGAGGCGCTGGCGCTCCAGTCCATCATGCCCGAGGTGCAGATCGGTCGCAGGGACATGCTGCGCTACGTGGTGTCCAGCGTGATCCTGGACTGGAAGAGCGCAGCCCGTAACGGGGCGCTGCGCGGCAGCGCCTGGAACATCCTGCGCTACCGCCTGGCCCAGTATACCGGATCCTATGCCGGCAATCACGGTCATCGCCGCCTGTCCCAGAGCCGCAAGGATCTGTTCTTCTATCCCGCAGTCAACGAAAGTGGATCCGCCAATGCCTGGCTCAAGCCGCACCGTCGCGCTCCTGCCTATGAAGGCCAACAGCCAACGGGTGAAAGGTAAGAACTTCAAGCCGCTGAACGGCAAGCCGCTGTTCCGCTGGATTCTGGATGCGCTGCTGGCCATCGACGAGATCGACGAGGTGGTGATCAACACCGATGCCCGCGCCATCCTGGCCGAGAACGGCCTGGCCCCGGGGGGGCGGGTGACGATCCGCGACCGCCGGCAGGATCTGTGCGGCGACACGGTGTCGATGAACCGCATCATCGAAGACGACATCGCCGCCGTCCCGGCCGCGACCTATCTGATGACCCATACCACCAATCCCATGCTGAGCGCGGACTCGATCGGCGCGGCCCTGGCGCGCTATCGCGCCGGCCTGGCCGAGGGCGTGGCGGATTCGCTGTTCACGGTGAACCGGATCCAGACCCGCTTCTACCGGGCCGATGGCAGCCCGGTGAACCACGATCCCGAGAACCTGATCCAGACCCAGGATCTGGAGCCCTGGTTCGAGGAGAATTCCTGCCTTTACATCTTCTCGCCCGGCAGTTTCGCGGCGACGGGCGCCCGGATCGGCCGCCGCCCGGTCATGTATCCCACCCCGAAGCTGGAGAGCGTCGATATCGACACGGCCGAGGACTGGGCCCTGGCCGAGGCGATCGCCGCGCTCGGGTTCGGCAAGGAGGCCGCGGCATGAAGGACGTTCTCGTCTCCTGCCCGCCGATGCTGGGCCAGTTCGACCGGTTCGTCGAACGCGCCGCGGGGCAGGGGCTGCGCCTGCACCGCGCCCAGGTCACCCAGATCCTCAGCGAGGACGAACTGGTCGACCTGCTGCCCCGGTACGACGGCTGGATCATCGGCGACGATCCGGCCAGCCGGCGGGTCTTCGAGGCGGGCCGGGCCGGCCGGTTGCGGGCGGCGGTCAAATGGGGGATCGGGGTCGACAATGTCGATTTCGAGGCCTGCCGCGACCTGGGGCTTCCCGTCACCAACACGCCGCAGATGTTCGGCACCGAAGTCGCCGACGTGGCCACCGCCTATGTGATCGGCCTGGCGCGGCAGCTTTTCGTCATCGATCGCGGCGTCCGCGCCGGCGGCTGGCCCAAGCCGGCCGGCATCTCGCTGCAGGGCCGGCTGGCCGGGGTGGTGGGGCTGGGCGATATCGGCCGCAATCTCTGCACCCGGCTCATGGCCCTGGGGCTGCGCGTGGTCGCTTACGATCCGGGCGTGGAGGGCGAGGCCGGGATCGCCGGGCTGGAGCGGGCCCCCTGGCCCGACCGGCTGGACGAGCTGGATTTCCTGGTCTTCACCTGTGCGCTCAACGATCGCAACCGGCAGATGCTGAACGCCGATACCCTGGCCCGCGCCCGGGACGGGATCCGCATCGTCAACGTGGCGCGCGGCCCGCTGATCGACGAGGCGGCGCTGGTCGAGGCCCTGCGCGCGGGCAAGGTGCATTCCGCCGCGCTGGATGTCTTCGAGGTCGAGCCGCTGCCCGCCGACAGCCCGCTGCGCAACATGGAGCGCTGCGTCTTCGGCACCCATAACGGGTCGAACTCCGTCGATGCGGTGATCCGGGCCAGCCATACGGCGCTGGACCACATGGCCGGGTTCCTAGCGTGACGGGGGCCGTGGCCGGCGCCGTCACTCCCGCGGCCGCATCCGGGGGGCTCTGCATCGTCCTGGGCAACGGGCCGTCCCTGAAAGGGTTCGATTTCGCCCGCCTCGACGGGGTGGCGAGCCTGGGGATGAACGCCGCCTATCGCTACTGGGACCAGATCGGCTGGTATCCGACCTATTACGCCTGTCTCGACGACCAGCTGATCCAGACCCACCACCAGCGCATCTACGACATGTGGCGCGAGGGCCGGATCCGGCACTTCTTCCTGCAGGGCGATTTCTTCGCCCTGCATCCCGATTGCGTGGGCGCGCCGGGGATGCTCTCGCTCGATCAGGTGATCCCCTATCTCTTCGAACTGCGGGGGCGGGGGCAGGGCTGGGATCCGGTCGATCACCCCGCCTTCCGGACCGCGGATCAGAACAAGATCACCACCGGCGCCTATGCCCTGCGTTTCGCCGCCTGGCTGGGGCACGATCGCCTGGGCGTGGCCGGGGTCGACCTGCGCTATGTCGAGATCCTGCCCGAGGCGGAACGGACCGAGGGCGTGGGCCTGAAGATGCGCGCCACCCCCACCAGCAACCCCAACTACTTCTTCGACGATTACCAGCGGGCCGGGGATACCTACAACATTCCCAACCCCGACCAGCACGACAACCGGCTGCATATCGATTCCTTCCGGGTCCTGATGCAGGATTTCGCCGCCAACGGCGTTCCGGCCCGGCTGGTGAACACCAATCCCGACTCGATGCTCGAGCAGGAGAAGGTGATGCCCCTCTGGCCGATGGAGCGGCTGCTCGCCCCGGCCGGCCTTGCGGCCGTGGCCGTGCCGACGAACCGCCACGAGATCGGGGCGATCCTGGACAATTTCCGCCTCTGGGCCGATCCCGGTCATGCGCCCTGGCGCAGCCCGCCGCCGCCAGAGGCGCGGCCCGTCCTGTGCTTCGTGTTCAACAACGACACCGACAGCGACCGCCACGAGCCGCGTCTGCGCGCGGCATTCCAGGCCGCGGGCATGGAGCGGTTCTTTTCCGGCCCGGAAATCCGGTATCTCGACCTGCGGGGAGAGCGGGACCGCTACGAGCGGGATTACAGCCGCGACCCGGGGGCCGAGGGGTTCAAGGCGGGGCCCAACAACCAGTTCTTCGGCCTGATCGAGCAGGTGGCCGAATTCGGGCTGCACGTCTTCCAGATGGAGACCGATTGCGCGCCCCTGCGGGCCGGCTGGCTCGAGGATCTGGATGCGGCGGTCCGGGCCGCGGGGCCGTTCTGGATCCTGGGCTCCCGCTATCACGGGGAGCATCCGCTCGAACCCGCCTATCGGCGGCATCTGAACGGAAACGCGGTCTATGCGGCCGGGGATGACGGGTTCAGGGCCTTCGTGCGCGACTGGCAGGGCTGGACGCGCCGGCTGGTGGCCGAGGTGGATCCCCGCCTGGCCTATGACTGCGTGATCGAGAAGCTGTTCAACGAACATGGCGACCAGCCCGACGTGGCCGGGATGCGGATGCGCAGCCAGGAAATGCTGCGCGAGACCCCGCTGATCCTGAACATCTCGGGGCAGAGGGATCTGAAGGCCGCCGAGGCGCCGGATTATCTGTCCGAAGTGCTCGGACGGTTTCCCCGGGCCGCCATCCTGCATAACCGGACCGTCCAGCGGCAACTGGCCGAGCGGAGCCGCACCAGGGGCCTGCCCCGGCTTCTGGTGGTCGACATGACCCGGATGGGGGGCGGCACCGCCACGGGCGAGCTCAAGGCCGCGCTGCTGGCGGACTGGCCCTCCGAGCGGCTGCTGCAGATCTCGGCGCCCGGCCCGCAGACCCTGGCCCTGGTGCGCCGCACCGGCCCGGGCAGCCATGACGAACACCCCGCGCAGGAGGCCGCTATCCGCGCGGCGGTGGCCGAATTCGAGCCCGAACTGGTCCTCTACCGCCCCCTGGCCGACAGGCCCGGCCTGCACGCGCTGGCGATGGATCTGATCGCGGAACTGGACGTGCCGCTGGTCACCTGGATCATGGATGACTGGCCGGCCCGGCTCGAGGCCGAGGAGCCGGCCCGCTTCGCCGAACTGGACCGGGATCTGCGCCGTCTGCTGGACCGGTCGGCGCTGCGCCTGTCGATCTCCGACGCGATGTCGGCGGCTTTCGAGACGCGGTACGGCCATCCTTTCGAAGCCTTCGCCAACGGCATCGATCCCGCCCGCTGGCCCGCGCGGCCGCCGCACCGGCCGGGGCCGGTCCTGCTGCGCTATGCGGGCGGTCTGGCCCCCGACATGAACGCCCAGAGCGTGCTGCGGGTGGCGCAGGCGGTCGAGGATCTTGCCCGGTCGGGCCACGAGATCCGCTTCGAGATCAATACCCAACCCTGGTGGCTGACCCAGAGCGGGGCCCTGTTCGAGGGGCTGACCGCCACCCGGGTCGAGGCCGAGCGGCGCGATTTCGAGGCCTATGCGCGATGGCTGCAAGAGGCGGATGCGCTGCTGGTGGCCTATAATTTCGACCCCGGCTCGCTGCGCTACATCCGGTATTCGATGGGCAACAAGCTGCCCGAATGCCTGGCTTCGGGTGCGGCGCTGCTGGTGCACGGCCCCCGGGGCGCGGCCACGGTGGATTACGCCGCCGCGACCGGTGCGGCCGAACTGGCCGACACGCCCGATCCGGACCGGCTGCGGGCCGCGCTGGAGGCGCTGCTCGATCCCGGGCGGCGGCAGAGCCTGGGCGAGGCCGGCCGCCGGCTGGCCCTGGACCGTCACGACCTGACCGCCCTGGCTGCGCGTCTGGCCGAGCGGCTGCAGGCGGCGGCGAGCCTTGGCCAGGGCCCGGAATTCCGCTTCGTCGACGGCGCGTCCGCTTCCGCGCCGGGGGCCGCCGCGGCCCGGCTGGCGGATGGCGGAACCGGGGCGCTGGTCTATGACGACCCCGCGCCGCTCCTGGCCGCGGCGGCGGGGCGGGGCAACGCGGCAGAGGTGCTCGCCGACTGGCTGGCGAGGACCGAGCCCTGTCTCGCCCTCTGGCGCCGCCACAGGAATGCGCTGCGGGTGGTCGCCCGCGGCGATCTGGCGGCCCGCCCCCAGGCCTATGCCGAGGGGCCGGCGGCCCCGGCGCTGGCGGGAGTGGCCCCGGCCCGGCCGCCCCGGGCCTCGGATCCGGTGGCGCTGGCGCTTGCGGACACGCTTCTGCGCAGGCATCCGCAGGCAGGACCCGTCCTGGCGGAATTGCGCGCCGCGACCTGGCGGCCCGGCCCCGACCGGCCGGCCCCCGGGGCGGGTCCGGAGGCGGCCCTGGCGGCGCTGCGGGTCTATGACGAGTTGCGGCAGCAGGCGCGGGCCACGCCGTCTGAGCGGCGCGCCGCGGCGGGGCTGCGGGCGGATCTGGAGGAGCGGGCGAAGGCGGCCGAGACGCAGGAGGCGGCCCTGGCCTTGCAGCAAGAGCAGATCGCCCAGCTTCGGGCGCATCTGGAGACCTATTACGCCGAGGCCGACTCCCTGCGGACGGCGCTGGAAGGCGAACGTCGCGCCCGGCAGGCGGCGCAGGCCGAGCTGGACCATGTCTATCGCTCGAAATCCTGGCGGGTGACCGAACCCGTGCGGGGCATTCGCCGCATCTTCGGGCCGCGCAATTCCGAGGCATCGCAATGATCGGCCCGGCCAGACGGCCGCTCCCCCCTCTGGGGGCGGTCCTGCATATCGGCGCCGGAAGGGGCGGAGATCTGGGCGCCTATCTGCGGGCCGGCGCCCGCGCGGTGACGCTGGTCGAGCCGGCTCCCGAGGCGCGGGAGGCGCTGGAGACGGCGGCGGCGGATGCGGATATCCCGGTCGAACCGGTCGCGGCCGCCGTCTCCGCGGCGGACCGGCCCGCGCCGCTGCGGCGGTTCGGTTTCCCCGGCCTGGCCAGCCTGCGGACCCCCACCGGCCTGCGCGATCTCTATCCCGGCCTGTCCGACCCCGAGGAGATCGCCGTGGAGACGCGGCATCCCGCGGATCTGGCCGCGGCCCTGCTTGCGGCGCCGGACCTGCCCGACCAGGCGGTGAACCTGCTGGTGGTCGAGGCGCCGGGCGAGGGGCAGGCGGTTCTGGCCGCCCTGGACGAGGCGGATCTGCTGCGGCGTTTCGCCTGGATCGCGGTGCAGGACGGGGCCGAAAGCCTGTATGAGGGCCAGCCCCCGCTGGAGCAGACCCTCCGATGGCTGCGGGATCGGGATTACGAGGTGGCGCTCGATGCCGGATCCGATCCCGACCGGCCCCATCTGCAGGCCTTTCGCGACCCCCGGCTGGCGGCGCTGCGCGCCGAGCGCGATGCCGAAAAGACCCGCGCCGAGACGGCCGAGACTCGGCTGGCGGCGGTGCAGGACGAGCGCGATTCCGACCGGGCCCGCGCCGAGACGGCGGCCGCCGCCGCGGCGCAGTTGCAGGACGAGTTGGCCCTGGGCCGCGCCGAACTGCAGAAGGCCCAGGCGCAGCTGGATCTGGTCTGCCGGCTTCTTCTGAAAGGGCCGGATCTGTGAGCGCGGAGGCCGCCGGCGCGCAGGAGGGCCTGCTGGCCCGGGCGCGGGATTGGTGGCGGAACGGCGACTGGGCGCGGCTGGCCGGGCTGGAAACGGACCGGATCGGCACCCATCCGGACCGGGCGCGGCTGGCGGCCCTGGCCGCGGCCGGCTGCTTCCAGACCGGGGCCGTCCCGCGGGGCGAGACCCTGGCCGCGCAGGCCCTCGCCTGGGAATGCGATCCACGGCTTCTGGCCCGGATCCTGCTTGGCGGCGCCTATAACAGCCTGGCGCGGGCGGCGGCGCTGCTGGACGACGAGGCCCGGGCGGAGACGCTGTTCGAGACGGCGGTCGCCCTGGCGGAACCCGGAGAGGACGCCGCAGCCCGGGCCCGGTCGCGGAACGTGCAGGAACAGGCGCGCCTGGGGCGGCTTCCCCGGGCCGCCCGGATGATCGACGCCGAGATCGCGGCCCTGCGCGCCGCCGCGTTGCCCGACCCGGCCGCGCTCGACCGGCTGACGGTCCAGGTCGAGGTCTTGCAGGGCGTTCTGTCGCGGGTGGTCCAGCGCGGCCAGTTCGCCCCCGGCGCAGGAGAGGCCGCCGCCGCGCCCGAGCGGCGCTCGGCCTCGCAACTCGGCCAGGATGTCTGGGCGCTGGAACGCAGCGGCGGCAAGCGCGGCGGCTTCTTCGTGGAATTCGGCGCCACCGACGGGGTGCTGTTCAGCAATTCCCTGATGCTCGAACGGGATTACGGCTGGTCCGGCCTCTGCGCCGAGCCCAATCCCGGCTTCTTCGAGAAGTTGAAGGAGAACCGGTCCTGCACCGTGGCGCAGGATCTGATCACCGCCACCACCGGCGAGACGGTGGAGTTCCTGCTCGCCGACGAATACGGCGGGGCGGTGCGCCATGCCGGCGCCGATGGCAATGCCGACCGCCGCAAGCCGTTTCTCGAGGCCGGGAACGTGATCACCCTGACCGGCATCTCGCTGGACGATTTCCTGAAGCGGCACGGCGCCCCGCGGACCATCGACTATCTCAGCATCGATACCGAAGGCTCGGAATACGAGATCCTCGCCGCCTTTCCCTTTGCCGACTGGGACGTGCGGCTGATCACGGTCGAGCACAACTTCACCCCCGAGCGGGACCGCATCCGCGCGCTTCTCGAAGCCCGGGGTTACGTCCGGAGCGCTGAAATGCGATGGGACGATTGTTACGAGAAGATCGCGGCGGACGGAAAACCGGACGCGGAAGCCGGAGACAGCGCATGACCAAGACAGCCCTCATCACCGGGATCACCGGGCAGGACGGCTCCTACCTGGCCGAGTTCCTGCTGGAAAAGGGCTATGAGGTGCACGGGATCAAGCGCCGCGCCTCGTCCTTCAACACCCACAGGATCGACCATGTCTACGAGGATCCCCATTCCGGCCATGCCCGGCTGCGGCTGCATTACGGCGATCTGACCGATACGTCGAACCTGACGCGCATCCTGGCCGAGATCCGCCCCGACGAGGTCTACAATCTGGGGGCCCAGTCCCATGTGGCGGTCAGCTTCGAGGCCCCCGAATACACCGCGGATGTGGACGGGATCGGCACGCTGCGCCTGCTCGAGGCGATCCGCTTCCTGGGGCTGGAGAAGACCACCCGTTTCTACCAGGCCTCGACCTCCGAGCTCTACGGGCTGGTCCAGGAGGTGCCGCAGCGCGAGACGACGCCCTTCCATCCCCGGTCGCCCTATGCGGTGGCCAAGCTCTATGCCTACTGGATCTGCGTGAATTACCGCGAGGCCTACGGCATGTATGCCTGCAACGGCATCCTGTTCAATCACGAGAGCCCGCGCCGGGGCGAGACCTTCGTGACCCGCAAGATCACCCGCGGCCTGGCCAATATCGCCATGGGGCTGGAGCCCTGCCTCTACATGGGCAACATCGATTCCCTGCGCGACTGGGGCCATGCCAAGGATTACGTGCGGATGCAGTGGCTGATGCTGCAGCAGGAGGCGGCCGAGGATTTCGTCATCGCCACCGGCCAGCAATACAGCGTGCGCGACTTCATCACCTGGGCCGCGGCCGATCTGGGCCTGACGCTGGAATTCTCGGGCAGCGGCGTCGAGGAGACCGCCACCGTCGCCGCCATCGAGGGCGACCGGGCCCCGATGGTCAAGCCGGGCGACGTGGTGATGCGGATCGACCCGCGCTATTTCCGCCCCGCCGAGGTCGATACCCTTCTGGGCGACCCGACCCGCGCCCGCGAGAAGCTGGGCTGGGAGCCCGAGATCACCGCGCGCGAGATGTGCCGCGAGATGGTGGCCGAGGATCTGCGCGCCGCCCGGCGCCACGCCCTGCTGAAGAGCCACGGTCTGCAAATGCCGGTCAGCGTGGAACAGTGACCGCAACCCAGTTGAGTGAGAACCGAGCGATGGACAAGGCAGGATTCATAGAAGCCGCGCGTGGCGACGGCCAGAAGATCGAGCGTCTGATCCGGCGCTACTATTCCGGGCTGGACCGGCGGGACGTCTTTATCGATGGCGGGGCGCATCACGGCTACCACACCTCCTATGCGCGCCGGTTCTTCACCGGATCCGTCATTGCCGTCGAAGCAAGCCCGAAGACCTATGTCCAGCACCTGGAGCGCGAGCGCGGCTGGTCCGGCACCGGCCCGCTCTGCCGGGAAATCCCCCTGAACGCGGCGTTGGGCTTCCGCAAGAAGCAGGGCGCGACGATCGACTTCTTCTTCTCCGAGACCCATCCCGGCCGCAGCACGGTGAACCCCAAGCTGTGGGACATGTGGGCCAAGGGTGCGGTCGAATACCAGACGCCGATCCAGGCCGCGGTGGTCGAGATCGACGACCTGAAGCATTTCCTTGCCCCTGACGGCCGCATCGACTTCATCAAGCTGGATCTGGAAGGAAATGAGATCCCGTCCCTGCGCGGCGGGCGCAGGGTTCTGGAGACGGACCGGCCCGATATCGTCATGGAATTCGGGCTGAAGCCGGATAACGAGGCGGAATTCGGCGAGACCCTGGAGGGTTTCCGGGAGTTTCTCGCCGAGATCGGGTACCGGGCCGTAGCCCCCTGGGGCGAGGACGTGACCGACAACATGCGCGAGGGCTATCCGTTCTGGTACGTCTTCCTGTTTCCCGAAGGCCCGACCTTTGCCTCTTCACTCGACCGGCTCGGCCGGGGCTTCGCCGAAAGCCTGGCCGAGGCGTGATCAGGCGGGCGAAAGCCCGCGAAACGGAAGATACGATGGCGGCGACGGGTCGGCATGGGCACGGGGGCCGCGCGGCGGTTTCCGCGTCCGAGGCGGGCCGCGGCCCATAATCTGAGGAGCGCCGGAATGCGCATCTACATCGCGGGCCACCGGGGCATGGTGGGGGGCGCTATCCTGCGCCGGCTGCAGGCGCGGGGAGCGGACGAGATCGTCACCCGGACCAGCGCCGAGCTGGACCTGACCGATCAGGCCGCCGTGCGCGCCTTCCTGCAGGCCGAGCGGCCGGACGCGGTGATCCTGGCCGCCGCCCGGGTGGGCGGCATCCACGCCAACGACACCTATCCCGCCCAGTTCATCTACGAGAACCTGATGATCGCGGCCAACGTGATCCACCAGGCCCATGCGGCCGGGGTGCAGCGGCTGCTGCAACTCGGCTCGTCCTGCATCTATCCGCGCCAGGCGGACCAGCCCATGGCCGAGGACGCGCTGCTGACCGGTCCGCTGGAACCCACGAACGAGCCCTATGCCGTGGCCAAGATCGCCGGGATCAAGCTGTGCGAAAGCTACAACCGGCAATACGGGCGCGATTACCGTTCGGTCATGCCGACCAACCTGTATGGGCCGGGCGACAATTTCCACCCCGAGAACAGCCATGTCCTGCCCGCCCTGATCCGCCGCTTCCACGAGGCCGCGCGGGACGGGGCCGCCGAGGTGGCCGTCTGGGGCTCGGGCCGGCCCCGGCGGGAATTCCTGCATGTGGACGACATGGCCGAGGCCTCGCTCTTCGTGATGGACCTGCCGGCCGAGACCTATGCCGCCGAGACGCGGCCGATGCTGAGCCACATCAATGTGGGGTCGGGCACCGATGTGACGATCCGCGACCTGGCCGAGACGGTGGCCCGGGTCACCGGCTATGGGGGGCGCATCGTCTTCGACGCCTCCAAGCCGGACGGGGCGCCGCGCAAGCTGATGGACGTCAGCCGGCTGGAACGGATGGGGTGGCGCGCCCGGACCGGGCTGGAAGAGGGGATCCGCGACACCTATGCCTGGTTCCTGGAGCAGGACGGGGCGGCGCTGCGGGCGAAATGAGGGCGGGGCCGCGGACGGGCCGGCAGGGACGGAACGATGGAACAAGAACTGGATTTCCTGACGCGCCATCCGGTGGATCTGTATCTGGATGTGGGCGCCAATACCGGGCAGACCGGCGCGCGGCTGCGCCAGGCGGGCTATGGCGGGCGCATCGTCTCGTTCGAGCCGATCGCCGCCTGTTTCGCGCAGCTTGCCGAAAAGGCCGCCCAGGACCCCCAGTGGGAGGCGCATCGCACCGCCCTGGGCGCCGAGGAGGGGCAGGCGCGGATCGGCGTGTCGCGAAACCTGGTCTCGAGCTCGCTTCTGGAGGCGACCGAGGAGCTGATCGGCATCCACGAGCCCATCCGCTACGAACGCCACGAAGAGGTGCCGCACGCCCGGCTGGACCGGATCCTTCCGCGGATCGCCGGCCCCGGCGAGACCGTCCATCTGAAGATCGACACCCAGGGCTACGAGCGCTTCGTGATCGAGGGGGCGGCCGGGGTTCTGGACCGGATCGCCTCGGTGCGGATGGAGGTGGCGGTGCGCCAGATCTATCGCGGCGAGATGACCTTCGCCGAGGCGATCGGCATGATGCGGGACCGGGATTATGTCCTGGTGGGGCTGTGGCCGGCCTGGGCGCATCCCGGAACCGGGGAGATCCTGCAATTCGACCTGCTGTTCCGGCGCTCCCCGGCCCGGCCCGATCCGGCCTGACCCCCGCGCGCCGGCCGATCCGCATGTCACACCGGCCGGGGGCATGGCGGCCCCGGCGCCTGCGGGGTTGCGCGGCCCGCGGGCTTGAGGGGATACGTGAGGCAACCGTGCTGCAAGGGAGCGCCATTCCGTGACGATCACCCCCGTTCTGCTCTGCGGCGGATCCGGCACCCGGCTCTGGCCCCTGTCGCGCAAGAGCTATCCCAAGCAGTTCGTCCCGCTTCTGGGCGAGGAGACGCTGTTCCAGGCCTCGGCCCGGCGGCTGTCGGGGCCGGATTTCGCCGCGCCGATGGTCCTGACCAATTCCGATTTCCGCTTCATCGTGACCGAGCAGCTGGCCGCGGCGGGGATCGACCCGGCGGCGATCCTGATCGAGCCCGAGGGGCGCAACACCGCCCCTGCCGTCCTGGCCGCCGCGCTCTGGCTGGAGCGGAGCGATCCCGACGGGCTGATGCTGATCGCCCCGTCCGACCATGTGGTGCCCGATCCCGCCGCCTTCCGTGCCGCGGTGGCCGCCGGCGCCCCGGCCGCGCGCGCGGGGCGGCTCGTCACCTTCGGCATCGCCCCGGACCGCCCCGAGACGGGCTATGGCTATCTGGAGCTGGAGACCGCGCCGGAACCCGGCATGCCGTCCGCGCTGCGCCGCTTCGTGGAAAAGCCCGATGCCGCGCGCGCGGCCCGGATGCTGGCCGCGGGAAACTTTCTGTGGAATGCGGGGATATTCCTGTTCTCGGTCCGCGCCATCCTGGATGCCTTTCGCGCCCATGCCCCCGATCTGATCGCCCCGGTCTCGGCCGCGATCGAGGCGGGGCGCCCGGATCTGGGCTTCTTCCGGCTCGATCCCGGCGCCTGGTCCGGGGCGCGGGAGATCTCGATCGACTACGCGGTGATGGAGCGGGCGGAGAACCTGTCGGTCGTGCCCTTCGCCGCCGGCTGGTCCGATCTGGGGGGCTGGGATGCGGTCTGGCGCGAAAGCGGGCCCGATCCGCGCGGCGTGGCCCTGTCGGGGCCGGCCACGGCCATCGATTGCGACGACACGCTGCTGCGCTCCGAGGATGCGGGGCTGGAAGTGGTGGGGATCGGGCTGCGCAACGTCATCGCCGTGGCCATGCCCGACGCGGTGCTGGTGGCCGATGCCGCCCGCGCCCAGGAGGTGAAGCAGGCGGTCGCCGCGCTCAAGGCCAAGTCGGCCAAGCAGGCCGAGGCCTTTCCCAAGGATCACCGGCCCTGGGGCTGGTTCGAATGCCTGGCGCTCGGCCCGCGCTTCCAGGTGAAGCGGATCGTCGTGCATCCGGGCGCGGCGCTGAGCCTGCAGAGCCATCACCACCGCTCCGAGCACTGGATCGTGGTCGAGGGCACGGCCAGGGTGACCGTGGATGACGAGGTCAGGCTCGTGACCGAGAACCAGTCGGTCTATATCCCGCTCGGGGCCGTGCACCGGATGGAGAATCCCGGAAAGGTGCCCATGGTGCTGATCGAGGTGCAGACCGGCACCTATCTGGGCGAGGACGACATCCTGCGCTACGAGGACGTCTACGCGCGCGACTGACGCGCCGGGGGAGGGGCGGCATGGCGCCGAAATTCGGAACCAGCGGCCTGCGCGGCCTGGTGGCGGAACTGACCGACGATCTGTGCGCGCGCTATCTGCGCGCCTTCCTGCGGGCCAGCGGCACGGAACGGGGGGTTCTGATGCTGGGCGGCGATCTGCGCCCCTCGACCCCGCGGCTGATGGCGGCCGCCGCCGGGGCGGCGGCGGATCTGGGATGGCAGGTCGTCGATTGCGGCGCCCTGCCGACCCCGGCCCTGGCCCTGGCGGCGGCGCGGCGCGGCGCGGCGGCGGTGATGGTCACCGGCAGCCATATCCCGGCCGACCGCAACGGGCTGAAATTCTACATGCCCGGCGGCGGCGAGATCACCAAGGAGGACGAGACCGCCATCGTCGCCGGCCTTGAGGCGGAGGGGGCGGCGCTCCGGCCCGCCGCCGGGGCGGAGGGCGGCAGCACCGGCAGCGATGGCGGCGCGGCGCTCCGCTCCTATGCGGCGCGCTATGTCGACCATTACGGCCCCCGCGCCCTGGAGGGGCTGCGCATCGGCGTCTACGAACACAGCTCGGTCGCCCGCGACCTGCTGCACGAGGTGCTGGCCGGTCTGGGCGCCGCGACCCGGTCCCTGGGCCGCAGCGACGGTTTCGTGCCGGTCGATACCGAGGCGGTGGACCCCGCCACCCGCGCCCGTCTGGCCGATTGGGCGGCGGCCGGCGATCTGGACGCGGTCGTCTCGACCGACGGCGATGCGGACCGGCCGCTGGTGGCGGACGGGACGGGATGGGTGATCCCGGGCGACATTCTGGGGGCGCTGACGGCGCGCGCCCTGGGGGCCGGGGCGGCGGTGACGCCGGTTTCGTCCAATTCGATGCTTGAGGCGCTGGTCCCCGCGGTGCGGCGCACGCGCATCGGCTCGCCCTATGTGATCGCCGGGATGGAAGCGGCGCGCAGCGCCTCTCCCCGCGTGGCCGGGTTCGAGGCCAATGGCGGCTTCCTTCTGGGTTTCGAGGTGCCGGGCGCCGGGGGAGGGGCGCCCCTGGCCCCGCTGCCGACCCGCGACGCGCTGCTGCCGATCCTGGCCCCGCTGGAAGCGGCCCGCGCCGCCGGCCGGTCCCTGGCCGGACTGGTGGCGGATCTGCCGGCCCGGCGCACCGCCGCCGACCGGCTGGAAGGGGTGGCGCCCGAGACGGGCCGGGCGCTGGTCGCGGATCTGGCCGGCAGCGCCCCGGCCCGGGCCGTGCTCTTCGCCGAATTCGGCCCCGAGGCGCATTGCGACCTGACCGACGGGCTGCGGCTGCGCTTCGCCTCGGGGCTGGCGGTGCATCTGCGCCCCTCGGGCAACGCCCCGGAACTGCGCTGCTATGCCGAGGCCGGGTCCGAGGCCGAGGCCGAGGCCGCCATGCGCGCCACCCTGGCCCGGCTCGCGGCGCGGCTGAAGACGGGCTGACCGCGGCGCGGGTGACGGCGCGGGGACTTACAGATTTGTAAGCGGGGCGTGGGCCGGAGGGGGCCGGCTGCGCCGTTTCAGGCCGAACAGAGGGCCAGCACCCAGGAGACCGGCCAGCAGGGCGGGCAATAGGGCATTCCCATCCGGAAGCCGAAGCGGAACCGGAAGCGGAAGGGCGACCGGCGCCGGGCCATCAGCGCGCCCGGATCCTCCTGCGTGGCGTAGCGGGCGCTGACCGTCAGGTTCGGCAGCGACTGGCGATAGCGCAGCAGCATGTCGAGCCGCGCCCGGAAGATCGGGTAGAAGCTGTTCTCGGAGGCGCGGTTCATCATCGCGTAGTTCACGCCCGCGGTCGAGGAATAGGTGATCGTCCGCTCGGGCCGGATCGCGAGCAGCAGCAGCTCGCTCGGGATGCCGGGGCGGCACACCCGGGCATTGGGCAGGACCCGGTACTTGCCCCGCCCGTCCTCCAGCCGCTCGTTGGGATGGGGCAGGACCAGGACGCGCCGGTCGCCCAGGATCTCGCGCAGCATCTGCTCTTCCTCCTCGGGCTCGACGAAATCGTCGAAATCCGACAGGGGCTGGCCCAGGAACACGGTGTCGTAGCCGGTCAGGTCGTCCAGCGCCAGGTCGCGGGTCATGAGCCCGGCATGGCGGCGGAAGCTGTCGCTGCCGTAGAGGTCGAACATCTGCACCAGTTTCGGACGATGGGGCGAGTCGGCGTAGATATCGGGGTTCAGCATGTGGAACCGGTCGTAATCGTGCTGATAGGCGAAGGCCCGGGCCAGGGTGTGGCGCAGCAGGCCCTTGAGGGGCCCGTCCGGCGGCCCGGGCACGAAATACCGGTCGGTCGCGATGCTTTCGGCGAAGATCTCCACCGTCATTCCCCGGCGCTTGGCCTGGCGGATCAGATATTTCTGCACCGGCGAGCGCAGGCCGAACAGCACCAGCGTGCCGGCCGTGTCGAACAGGCCGCGCAGTTCGGGATAGCGGTTCAGATAGGCGTTCAGCGCCTGGTCCAGATGGCTGTAGCTGCGGGCCCGGACCCGCAGCCGGCGGACCGAGGCGAAGTTGCCGCGCACATGGGGCAGCAACCTTTCGTAATCGTAGCCGAACTGGTCGAGCAGGACGAGATGGACCCGGGCGCCGGGAAACCGCTCTTCGGCGATCACGCAGCTCATCAGAAGCCGCGCGGGCCCGTTCACATAAAAAACGACGTCGTTCATGAAAGCTCCGGCCGGAAACGCGGGGCGGCGAACCAGGAAAAATTGATGCTTTATCGGAGAAGAGCGGCAACCTTTCGGCGGGTCAAGGTCAAACCCTGCCGCACGGGAAGGTTTCCCCGATCGGAGCGAGGGCGCGGACAATCCGCCCCGTTCCGGCCGATCGGGGCGCGGACGGGATCAAACCGGTCCGCAGAGGCGGATCAGGAGGCGCGGAATGGCCCGCGCGTCCTCGGGCGCCGGCAGGCGGGGAGGGCGGTCAGGCGGTTCCGGCCAGGTAGCGGTCGCGCTCTTCCAGCCAGTCCCGGGCGAAATCCACCTCCTGGCAATTCTCGAACCAGGGCCCGCCATTGGTGTAATGGATCGCCGTCGGCGTCTCGGCCGGGCGGGGATATTCGCCTTCGAGGAAATTCCATTTCAGGTCGAGCGCGCCGATCCGGTCGTCCGACAGCCACTGGAAGCGGTGCAGATAGGCCGGGCTTTCGCGGTTCACCACTTCGGGGGTCAGGGCCTTCACCGCCGGATGGCCGTTGTCGAACAGCATGAACGAGGACCAGTTCTTGCGCGGATAGACCGTCTGCTGCTTGCCGTCCATCTTCACGGCATTGGCCGGGGTGTAATCGTGCTGGACCACATGCAGCGCCTTGCCCGGTTCGATCTCGTCCAGGATGGTGCGGATGTCGCCGGTGAAAAGGAAGTCGCAATCGACGAAGACCGTCCAGCCGTCATGGGCGCCCAGATAGGGGACCAGGAAACGGGTGATCGAGAATTCGGTGCTCGCCTTGTCCTGGTCGCGGGTATAGAGGCCCAGCTCGCGCAGGCTGGCCTGTTTGAGCGGATAGACTTCCACCGGCCCCGAGGCATGGCGCAGGATCGAATGCCGGCAGACCTGCCAGGCGATATCCTCGCGCGTGTCGTAGCCGACATAGATCTTCATCGTCTTCGTCATCGGGGACCCTTCCTGCGGTCGCGGCGCGCCGGCCGTGGCGGGCTTATACCGGCCCGGCCGGCGGAGTTCGAGAGAGGGCGGGGGAAAAGGTGGCCCTGACCCGGCCGGAAGGTTATGCAGGCAATCGGGCGCGACGTTCCGCGCGGGCGGCCGGGAGACCGAGAATGCCAGGTATCGAGACGAACCGACCCCTGCAGGTCGCGCCCGGGGGAGAGGCCGCCGAGGCCGAGATCCGCGCCTCGGCATGCGCGGTGCTCGAGGTCGAGGGCGCGGCCATCCTGCGCCTGGCCGGGGCGCTGCCGGCGGATTTCGCCCCCGCCGTCGGCCTGATCCTGGGCACGCGCGGCCGGGTGATCCTGTCGGGGATCGGCAAGTCGGGCCATGTGGCGCGCAAGATCTCCTCGACCCTGGCCTCGACCGGCACGCCGTCGCATTTCGTCCATCCCGCCGAGGCCAGCCACGGCGATCTGGGCATGATCGCCCGCGAGGATGTGTGCATCCTGATCTCGAATTCCGGCGAGACGGCCGAACTGGGCGATCTGATCACCCATACCCGGCGCTTCGCCATTCCGCTGATCGGCATTTCCAGCCAGGCCGAGAGCACGCTGATGCGGGCCGTCGACCTGCGCCTGCTGCTGCCCGACGCCCCCGAGGCCTGTCCGATCGGCATGGCGCCCACCACCTCGACCACGCTGACCCTGGCGCTCGGGGATGCGCTGGCCGTGGCGCTGATGACGCAGCGCGGCTTCGTCTCGGAACAGTTCCGGGCCCTGCATCCGGGGGGCAAGCTGGGGGCGCGGCTGGCGCAGGTGCACCAGCTCATGCACCGCGAGGAGGAGCTGCCCCTGGTGGGCGAGGACACGCCCATGGGCCAGACCCTGATCGTGATGACCGAACGGGGCTTCGGCATCGCCTGCGTGACCGGGGCCGATGGCGGGCTGCTCGGCGTGATCTCGGACGGGGATCTGCGGCGCAACATCGACCGGCTGATGAGCCGCACCGCCGGGCAGGTGGCGACCCGCACCCCCCGCACCGTGCCCCCCGACATGCTGGCGGCCGAGGCGGTGGGCCTGATGAACCAGGCCAAGGTGAACGCGCTGGTCGTGGTGGGCGAGGGCCAGCGGCCGATCGGGCTTCTGCGGCTGCACGAATGCCTGCGGGCCGGGGTGGTCTGAGCCGGGACGGTCTCTGACGGAGGCGCCCGCCTCAGCGGTCCAGTTCGTTCCGGGTGGCGCGGCGCTGCACCAGCAGGATGAAGGTCTCGCCCAGAAACGTGCCCAGGGCGGCGCCGGTGATCCCCAGAAAGGGGATCAGCGCCAGTTTCGCCGTCACATGCACCGCCGATCCCGCCAGGCTCAGGCGCAGATCGTCCACCTGGCGGCTGCGGGCCAGCAGGACCTGACGGTAATGCCGGCCGATCAGGCTGGCCGCCGTCGCCGCGCCCAGGATCGCCAGGGCCGGGGCGGCATGGACGAATTCGGCCCCGAACATCGTGCTCAGGATCACCGGCGAGAGCGGGGCGAGCAGCAGCGTCCCGGCCAGGGCCAGCGGCACGGTCCGCCGCAGCGACTCGCGCAGTTCGGTCCGCAGGGCGGGGGGCGGATTGGCCGCCGCCGCGGCGATGCGGGGCAGCACGATGATGAAATAGGCGGTGGCCAGCGACATCATCACGTAGAACAGCCGCGAGGCGGCGGCGTAATGGCCCAGGCTGTCGGCCGGCACCATCAGCCCCAGAAGCAGCATGTCCGAGGTCAGCGCCAGCGTCCGCACGATCTGCGTGGCGCAGATCGGCGCCGCGGCCCGCGCCACCCGCCCCGGCGCGCAGGAGGGCGCGGCCGGATCGGGCGCGGCTTCCGGATCGGGCCGGGGCCGCCGCCAGGCCCAGAACCGGAAGCCGAGCGCCACCAGCGCATCGGCCGTCACCCGCGCCACGGCCACCCCCAGAAGCGGCATCCCCATCAGAAGGCCCAGCCCAAGGAAGGTCAGGTAGAACAGCTGGAGGCCCATATTGGCCAGGGCGGTGATGCCGGTGCGGTGCAGCGCCTGCGGCACCCATTCGGCGCTGAACGCCACGGCCGGCAGCGACAGGCCGAAGATCGCCACCAGGGGCGCCACGTCGCGAAAGCCCGGCACCGCCCAGACCGCGCCGAGCAGCCCCAGATAGGCCAGGGCGGCCATGACCGCGCGCAGCCGCGTCACCGTGCGCAGCATCGGCCACAGCGTGCGGGGATGGGCGGCGACCTGGCGCACCGCCAGCAGATCCGTGCCGAACAGGGCGATGGTGGTGCCGAAGCTGAGCAGCGACATGGACAGGGCGATCAGGCCCAGCCCCTCGGCCCCGAAACCCCGCGCGATGAGGAGCGTGGCCAGGAATCCCGCCCCCGCCGCCCCCAGATTGGCCGATCCCAGAAGCGCGAAGCGCCAGCCGACGCGGCCGGGCAATTGCGGTCCGCCGGAGGGCGGGGGGGTGCGGGAGGGGGGCATGGCCGCGGTGCCGCTCTGCATACTCATCTTCTCCGTTCTGCGGCCGCGGGGGGGCGCGGGGCGGCCGGCCGGTCCGGCCCCGCCGCGGCGGGGCCGAGCGAGACCTCCAGCCGCCGTGCCAGCGCCGTCTCCCCCTTGCGCCGCGCGGCGCCGGCCAGGGCCGCGCCCCAGGCCGCCAGGACCCGGTCCTCGCGCCAATGCCGGTCGAAACCGGCGCGGGCGGCGGCGGACAGGGCGGCGCGGCGGGCGGGATCGGTCTGCAGCAGGCGCATCGCCTCGGCCAGGTCCCCGGGCGTGTCGAACAGCAGCCCGCCGCCCGCGGCCTCGACGATCTCGGGGAAGGGGCCGCGCCGACGCGCGATCACCGGGGTGCCCATGCGGAAACTCTCGATCAGGATGGCGCCGAAGGTCTCGTAGCACAGCGAGGGGACCAGAAGCGCGATCGCGTCGCGGTAATAGGCGGCCAGCGCCTCGGGCGGCATCCGGCCCAGGAAGTGCAGGCGCGGATTGTCCCCCGCCAGGCGGGCCAGGGCATCGGCATGATCGCCCCCGCCGATGATCAGCAGATCGGCCCCGCCCTGCCCGGCCATGGCCGGGATCAGATCCTGCACGCCCTTGATCTTCTCGAGCCGCCCGACGAACAGGAAATAGGGCCGCGGATGCAGCGGGCCGGCCGCGCCTTCCCGGGAGGCCCCGGGCCCCGGACCGCCATCCGAAGCGCCTCCCGGATCAAGTTCCGAACCCTGTTCCGGGGCGGGGGGCAGGAACAGCGGCAGCACCTCCATCTCGTGGCGCAGGCCCCGGGCATGGTGCATGTCGCGGCTGAACCGGCTCTTGGCCACGATCAGGTCCATCTTGTCCAGCTGGCGGTCCAGATAGCCCGTGCCGCGCCAGAATTGCGGCGGCCGGCGGTGGGACAGGACGCAGCGCAGGCAGTCGCGGCTGGCGCAGGGGGCGCCGCTATGGTGCCACAGGACATGGGTGGGACAGACCAGCCAGTGTTCATGCGCCTCGTAGACGCGCAGCGGCGCCTCTAGATCCAGAACCCCCGGCCCCCCCATGAGCGAGACGTTGTTGTGCCACAGGATATCGGGACGCCAGCGGGCGACCAGCCGCCGCAGCCGCGCCCCGTGCACCACCGGCCGCCCGGTCTGCTGCGCCAGCAGGGGCGACACGGCGCCGAGCGGGCTGGACAGCCCGATCACCCGCACCCCGTCGTCGGGCGCCGGTTCGGATGCCGGTTCGGCGGGCTGTCCGGCCGGCTGTCCGGGGGGCGGCCCCCCGCCCAGGGCGCGAAAGGCGTCGCGGTCATGCACCACCGTCACCTCGTGGCCGCGGGCGGCCAGGGCCCGGGCCATGCGCTGCACGCTCACCGCGTCGCCGCCGAAGGAATGGGGCGGGTAGAAGGTGGTGAGCATCAGGATGCGCAGGGGCTCGGCGAAATCCGCGGGTGGCATGAGGAATCCTTGAGACCGCTTCCGGCGGTCAGTTTCCGCTAGGGCCGAGGCTACAAAATGACCAGATCGTGTTCAATTGACGCTGCGGTAGCAACATTCCCCCCGCAGGAATCAAGATTTTCGCTTTCTCTCTTGCGGCCCCTGGAAACTCTGTTGCTAGAGTGCCCGGTGTCGCCGCGTCAATATGGGGCGGCAAGGGGATGACGGCAGCGGCCTGCGGGCGGTGCGATCGCGCAGGCGAGACCGGTCTCGCTACGGGCGTGCCGCATCTTTCCGGGCAGAGTGAGGGTGCATGGGCGTTACGTCGAAACGGGTTCTGGTGACGGGCGGGGCGGGGTTCCTGGGCTCGCATCTGTGCGAGCGGCTGCTGCGCGAGGGGCACGAGGTGCTCTGCGTCGACAACTTCTTCACCGGCCGCCGGGCCAACGTGGCCCATCTTCTGGGCGATCCGGCCTTCGAGCTGATGCGTCACGACGTGACCTTCCCGCTCTATGTGGAGGTCGACGAGATCTACAACCTGGCCTGCCCGGCCTCGCCGATCCATTACCAGCACGATCCGGTGCAGACGACCAAGACCAGCGTTCTGGGCGCGATCAACATGCTGGGCCTGGCCAAGCGCCTGGGCTGCCGCATCCTCCAGGCCTCGACCAGCGAGATCTACGGCGATCCGGTCCAGCACCCCCAGACCGAGGGATATTGGGGCCATGTGAACCCGATCGGGCCGCGCTCGTGCTACGACGAGGGCAAGCGCTGCGCCGAGACGCTGTTCTTCGACTATCACCGCCAGCACCGGGTCAAGATCAAGGTCGCGCGGATCTTCAACACCTACGGCCCGCGGATGCATCCCGATGACGGGCGGGTCGTGTCGAACTTCGTGGTCCAGGCGCTGCGCGGCGATCCGATCACCATCTATGGCGACGGCAGCCAGACCCGGTCCTTCTGCTTCGTCTCGGATCTGGTCGACGGGCTGGTGCGGCTGATGGCCAGCCCGGCCGACACGACCGGGCCGGTCAATCTGGGCAACCCGCGCGAGATCACCATCCGCGAACTGGCCGAGACGGTGCTGGCCAAGACCGGCAGCGCCGCGCCCCTGGACTTCAAGCCGCTGCCCCAGGACGATCCGGTGCAGCGCCGGCCCGATATCGCGCGGGCGAAGGATCTGCTGGACTGGGCGCCCTCGGTGGCCTTCGAACAGGGGCTGGACGCCACGATCGCCTATTTCGCCGATCTTCTGGCGGCTGCGGGGCAGGTTCCCGCCCGCCGGCAGGCCGTGGGCGGCTGAGGATGGCGGCGGGGCGCCATATCGGGGGCGGGGCGGGCCGGTCGCGGATCCGGGGCGCGCTGGCGCTGCTGGCGGCCTTCCTGATCTCGCTCTGGGTGCTGGCCGCCAATGGCGGCGCGCTGTTCTACTACGATTCCGGCAGCTATGTGGAGCGCGGCCAGCAGGTCCTGTCCCTGGTGGGTCTGGACATGCCGACGCTTTCCTCGGGGCCGCGCACCGATCTGGGCAGCCCGGACGGGCCGGCCCTGGCGGGCGAGCCCGAGACGGTCGACGGGTCGCGCTCGATGGTCTACTCGCTGCTGACGGGGCTGTTCCTGTGGGCCGGCGCGCTGGAGGGGATGGTCCTGTTCAACGCCCTGCTGGCGGTGGGGACGGTCTGGCTGGCGGTGCGGGTGACGCTGCGCGACCTGCCCGGGGCCCCGGCGCCGGGCCTGGTGACCCTGGCGGCGACAGGGGCGGCGGCGCTCGGCTCGCTGCCCTTCTACGTGGCCTATCTGATGCCCGATATCCTGGCCCCGGTCCTGATCCTGGTGGCCGCGCTTCTGGCCGCCTGCGCGCCGCGGATGCGGCTTTGGGAACTGGCCCTGGCCACCGCGCTCGGGGTGCTGGCCGTCACCACGCATCTGTCGCATCTGGCCATGGCGGGGCTTCTGGTGCCGCTGGTCGCGCTTACGGCGCTGCTCCGGCCCGGGCCGCGCCGCTGGCTGGCCCCGCTTCTGATGCTGGCGGTCCTGGGAATGGGCGCGGGCGAGCAGAAGGTCCTGCGCGTGGCCGCCGACAAGGTCGAGAAGGCCGAGGTCGTCTATCGCCCCTTCCTGACCGCCCGGCTGATCCAGGACGGGCCCGGCTACGCCTATCTGGACGAATACTGCCCCGATACCGCCATCCCCACCTGCGCGCTGTTCGACGCGCTGTCGCGGTCGGAGGATCCGCGGCGCCTGACCGCGACCAATATCGCCTTCGCCGTCACGCCGGATCTGGGGTCGTTCCAGCTTCTGCCCGGGCGCGACCGGCTGGAAGTGGCCCAGGCGCAGTTCGATTTCTTCCTGGACGTGCTGCGCGACCGGCCGCTGGCCACCGTCTGGGCCTTTGCCGAGAACGTGCTGTACCAGATGGTGCTGACCAGCGTGGACATGACGCTGCAGACCGACGACATCGTGGCGCGCAACGTCGATCTGCCCGGGCTGGTCCTGGGCGGGTTCTCGCACGGGCGGCTGACCGAGGACCTGGCCTGGCTGAGCTGGGCCGACCCGGCGCAGGCGCTGCTCTACGCCCTGTCCCTGGCGGTGCTGGCCGGGGCGCTGGCCAGCCGGCGCCTGCCGGGATCGGTGGCCGCCTTCCTGATCATGGTTCTGGCCGGGATCGCCGTGAACGCCGCGGTCTGCGGCGGGCTGTCCCAGCCCGCCACCCGCTATGGTGCCCGGGTGATCTGGCTGCTGCCCGCAGCCGCCGTTCTGGCCTCGGCGGTCCTGCTGGCCCGTCCGGGCCGCCACGCCCTGCCGGGCGCCGCCGCCGCGGCCGCCGGCCCTGCCCCGAGGAGAGGACGATGACCCAGATTGCCGACGCCCCCGGCCGGGCCGGGCGGATCAGCGTGGTGATGCCCGCCTACCGGGCGGCCGACCTTCTGCCCCGCGTGCTGGCGCCGTTGCTGGACATGCAGCGGGCGGGCGAGGTCGAGGAGGTGATCGTGGTCGACGACCGCTCGCCCGACGACACGGCCGAGACCGCCCGCCGCCTGGGCGCCCGCGTGCTGGTCACGCCGCAGAACGGCGGGCCCGGCCTGGCGCGCAACCTGGCCGCGCGCGAGGCGCGGGGCGACATCCTGTGGTTCGTGGACAGCGACGTGATCGCGCAGCGGGACGGGGCGCGGATCCTGCGCGACGCCTTCGCCGAGCCGGGGGTCGGGGCGGTCTTCGGCTCTTACGACGCGGCCCCCGACGGCACGCCCTGGTTCTCGCGCTACAAGAACCTGATGCACCGCTTCTACCATCAGGGCGGCCGGCGCGAGGCGCAGACCTTCTGGGCGGGCTGCGGCGCCGTGGACCGGGCGCTGTTCCTGCGGATCGGCGGTTTCGACGTGGAAACCTATGCCGTGCCCTCGATCGAGGATATCGAACTGGGCTACCGGATCCGCCGGGCGGGCGGGCGCATCCTGCTTCTGCCCGAGCTCGAGGCCAAGCATCTCAAGGTCTGGACCCTGCGCAACGCGGTGATGACCGACATCTTCCGCCGGGCGCTGCCCTGGTCGCGGCTGATGATCGCGCGCGAGGGGGTGACCGACGATCTGAATACCGGATGGGCCGAGCGGCTGAAGGCGGGGGTGGCGCTGCTGCTGCTGGCCGCGCTTCCCGCGCTGGTCCTGGCCCCGGCCCTGTGGCCCGCGGCGCTGGCCCTGGCCGTCCTGGCCCTGGCGCTGAACTGGGATTTCGCCCGCTTCCTGGCGGCGAACGGGGGCTGGGCCCTGGCGGCGGGCGGGCTGCTCTACCACCAGATCTATTATGTCTATTCGGCCGGCGCCTTTGTCTGGAGCCTGTTCGAATACCACATCCTCAGACGGCGGGACCGGCTCCATGTCACCTGATCCCGTCACGATCCCGTCCGGCCGGGGCGGCGCGGCCGCCAGTGTCGACATCCTGATGTACCACTCGGTGGCCGAGGCGCCGGGTCCGACCTCGATCGCGCCGCGGGTGTTCGAGGCGCAGATGGCCGCGCTCGCCGCGTCGGGGCTGCCGGTGCTGCGGATGGATGCGGTGCCCGATCACCTGGCCCGGGGCCGGGGCCGGGCGGTGGCCATCACCTTCGACGACGGGTTCCGCGACTTCCACGACACGGCCTGGCCGGTCCTGCGCCGCTTCGGCCTGCCGGCCATCGTCTATCTGCCGACCGACCGGATCGGCGGGGCCGAGGACTGGGCCGGCGCCCATCGCCCGCCGCGCCCGCTGATGGATTGGGACCAGATCCGCGCCCTGGCGGCCGAGGGCGCCGATTTCGGCAGCCATACCGCCACCCATCCCGATCTCAGCCGCCTGGACCCGGACCGGGCCGCCCGGGAACTGGACCGGGCCGCGGCCCGCATCGGGGCCGAGCTGGGCCGCCGGCCGGCGCATTTCGCGCCGCCCTACGGTGCGTCGACCCCCGAGATCCGCCGCCTGATCGCCGCCCGCCACGCCACGTCGGTGGGGACCGGGCTGGGCATCGCGGCCCCGGGGGCGGCGCGGCACGACCTGCCGCGAATCGAGATGTATTACTACAGGGACGCCGCGCGCTGGCGCGCGCATCTGGCGCATGGGGGCGGGGCCTATCTGCCGCTGCGCCGGACGCTGCGCCGGGTGCGCCAGGCCGTCCTGAGCAATTTCGGCTTCCGTTCGGGGTTGCGGAAAGACCACGCATCAGTCTCGGAAATGTTATAATCTGCGTCGAATAAGGACCGAGGCATTTTCTGAGCGGCATTTACGGAGGGGTGACTTTGAGTGTGAACCATCAAGACAACAAGACGGTCGCGATCATCGGCGGCGGCCCTGCGGGCCTGACCGCGGCCTACGAATTGCAGCGCCTGAGCGACGAGCATCGCCCGCTCGTCTTCGAGGCCGGGCGGTTGGTGGGCGGCATTTCCCGCACCGAATCGCATGACGGATACCGGTTCGATATCGGCGGGCACCGATTCTTCACCAAGGTCGGCGAGGTCGAGGCGATGTGGCACGAGGTGCTGGGGGACGATTTCATCACCGTCCCGCGCCTGAGCCGGATCTATTACCGCGGCAAGTATTTCGATTACCCGCTGAAACTGTTCAACGCGCTGACCAATATCGGCGTCTACGAATCCATGCGGATCGTCATCAGCTTCCTGAAGTGGCAGGTGCGCCCCTACCGCAAGGAGGAAAGCTTCGAGCAATGGGTGATCAACCGCTTCGGCGGGCGGCTCTACATGCATTTCTTCCGCAGCTACACCCAGAAGGTCTGGGGGATCGATCCCAAGGAGATCCGGGCCGACTGGGCGGCGCAGCGGATCAAGAACCTGTCGCTGCTCAAGGCGGTGTGGAACGCGATCTCGGGCTCGAACGACACGGCCAGCCTGATCGAGGAATTCCAGTATCCCCGGCTCGGCCCCGGCATGATGTGGGAGCGCTGCGCCGAGCGGGTCGAGGAGAAGGGCGGCGAGGTGCGGCTGAACACCGAGGTGGTGCAGGTCAACCGCGAGGGCAACCGCGTCACCTCGGTCGATGTGCGCCGCTGGATCCCGGGCGCCGAGGGCGCGGAGGCCGAACCGGGCGAGATCGAGCGGGTGGAGGCGGACGAGTTCATCAATTCGATGGCCGTGCGCGACCTGATCGGCTGCATCCAGCCGCCGCCCCCGCCCGAGGTGGTGGCCGCGGCCAACCGGCTGCGCTATCGCGACTTCCTGATCGTCACCCTGGTGCTGAAAGAGAAGGACCCTTTCCCGGACAACTGGATCTACATCCACAGCCCCAAGATCCGCTGCGGCCGCATCCAGAATTTCCGGGCCTGGTCGCCCGAGATGCTGCCGGATCCGGATACCGCCTCGATCGGGATGGAATATTTCTGCCAGGCCGGGGACGGTCTGTGGACCATGAGCGATGCCGATCTGACCGATCTGGCGGCGCGCGAGCTCGAGGAGCTGGGCCTGGCCCCGGCCTCCAGCGTCATCGGCTCGGCCATCATCCGCCAGCCCAAGGCCTATCCGGTCTATGACGGCGATTACCAGGAGGCGCTCGGCGTGGTGCGCGACTGGCTCGTCACGCTCGAGAACTTCCAGACCGTGGGGCGCAACGGGCTGCACCGCTACAACAACCAGGACCATTCCATGCTGTCGGCCATGCTGGCGGCGCGGAACGTTCTGGGCGAATCCCACGATGTCTGGGAGGTCAATGTGGAGCGGTCCTATCACGAGGAATTCCAGCTCAAGAAGCAGAAGAGCCTTGCGCAGCCGGTGATGTCGGCGGCCTGATCCCGCCGCCGTCCCGCCGGAACCCTCCGGGCGGGACGTGCGGACCGGGCCGTCCGGGCGGCGCATTCTTGTGCGGGAGTCGAAGATATGGGGAACGGAAGCGCGGCGACCGGCAGGCCCTCCCTCGCGGGGCGGCTGACGGCGCGGAGCGTGCACACATTCGTCGGGATGGGCTTTTCGCTGATCCTGCTCTTCGTGGCGCTGACCGGCACCCTGTCGGTCTATTCCACCGAGATCGACTGGCTGACCCGGCCGGCGATGCGGGCGGCGCCCCTGGCCGAGGAGAAGCGCCCCCTGGGCGAGAGTTTCGACGCGATGCGCGCAGCCCTGCCCGATTGGCGGCCGGTGGCGCTGCTGCGTTATCCGAGCCGGCGCTATGCCGACCAGATCACCGCCGTCACCCCGGCCGGGCAGGAGCGGCTGGTCTTCGTCGATCCCTATCGGGGGCAGGTGCAGGGCACCGGCTCGGCCCAGACGGTCAAGACCGTCCTGCGCGAGATGCACCGCGCGCTTTCCAGCCGCCGCACCCTGGTGAAGATCGCCGTGGCCGCGGTCAGCCTGCCCCTGGCCGTGGCGGTGATCGCGGGACTTTTCATGTATCGCCGGTTCTGGACCGGCTTCTTCCGCAAGCCGCGCCTGTCGGGCAGCCGCCGGGCGATGCTCAGCGACCTGCACCGGCTGGCCGGGGTCTGGCTGCTGCCCTTCCTGGTGCTGACCGCGGCCACCGGCCTGGTCTTCCTGGTCGAGATGCTGGGCGTGGCGCCGCAGATGCGCGAGGCGCCGCGCCTGTCCGAACGGGCCGAGGCGCTGCCGCCGGGCTTCGACGGGGCCGCGCTGGACCGGGCCGTCGCGGCGGCGGGGGCGGCGCTGCCGGGTTTCGCCCTGCGCGAGGTGCGGCTGCCGGCCCGGACCGACGCGGCCCTGGCGCTGCGCGGCGCCGACGGCACCCTGGTCGTGCGTCCCGATGCCAGCGCCGTCTATCTCGATCCGCTGAGCCTGACCCCCCGGGACGTTCAGTCGGCCGCCACGATGGGGCCGCATCTGCGCCTGTTCGAGGCGGTGCGCGTCCTGCATTACGGCACGGTGGGCGGACAGGCGACCCGGCTTCTGTGGCTGATCTTCGGCCTGACCCTGGTGGGGCTGGGGGTGCTGGGGGCGATGATCTACGGCGAGCGGATGCTCAAGGAGGCGCGGGTCCGCGGCCTGCCGCAGCGCAGCCGCCTGGGCCATTACTGGGCCGGGATGGGCTGGGGCCGCTGGCTGGGCCTGGCGGTGCTGGTCTTCGCCCTGGCGATGACGCTGCGCCGGCTGATGTGACCCGCCCGCGCAGCACCGGAAGAAAGGAACGGACATGGACAAGGATCTGGGCATCGCGGTGGTGGGGCTGGGCGCGGCGGCGCGCAACATCCACCTGCCGGCGATCCGCAAGATCGCGGGGCTGCGGCTTCTGGGCGGGGTGGATCCCTATGCCGACGCGGCCGCCCACGATTTTCCGGTCTACGCGTCGCTGGCCGAACTGGCCGCCGCGACCCCGCCCGACATCGTGGCCATCGTCACCCCGCCCGACAGCCATTACGCGCTGATCCGCGAGTCGCTGGCCCTGGGCGCCCATGTCTTCTGCGAGAAGCCCTTCGTCCTGACGCTCGAGGAGGGCCGCGCGGTGATCGCGGCGGCGCAGGCGGCCGACCGGCATGTGGTGGTCAACAACGAATTCCGCTTCATGAACGTGCACGAGGCGGCGCGGGCGGCGATCGGCGGCGCGGATTTCGGCGATCTTCTCTTCGTCTCGATGCACCAGACCTTCTTCGTCACCGAAGAGACCGAGAAGGGCTGGCGGGGCGAGGGGGCGCAGCGCACCTGTTTCGAATTCGGCACCCATGCCCTGGATCTGGCCCGCTTCTTCTTCGGGGAAGAGCCGCGCAGCATCTCGGCCCGGATGCCGCGGCCCGGCCGGCCGGCCGGTCCGGATTACCTGAACCTGATCCAGCTGGAATTCTCGGGCGACCGGGTGGCGCATATCACGCTGGACCGCCTGTCGCGCGGCCCGCACCGCTATCTCGACATCCGCCTCGACGGCAGCCGCGCCTGTGTCGAGACCCGGCTCGGCGGCCGGGCCGAGATGGCTTTCGGCCTGCGCGGCGGCTCGAAACGGCCCTTCGCGCGGCTGGATCTGGCGCCCAGTGCGGCGGCCGATCTCTTCGTGGGCGACCGGCGCCGGCGGCTGGCGACCGATCCCTTCGACCTGTTCCCCCATTCCACGGCCAAGCTGCTCGGCGCGATGGCCGGGGCCATCCGCACCGGCGGCACGCCGCCCTGCGGCGCGGCCGACAACCTGCACACGCTGGCCCTGATGCTGGCCGCCTACCGCTCCAGCGCGGCGGGCGGCGCCCCGGTGGATCCGGCGCCCGATGCGGCACCCGATGCGGGGTCCAATGCGGGATCCGGCATCCCGGCCGAGAGAACGGCCGCCGCCGGTTGAACGGGAAAGGAAAAGAGGGGGGGAGACAACATGAACAAGGTAAAGTTCAAGACCGAGGATGCGGCGAGCTACGACGAGGTCGCCGGCATTTTCGACGAATTGACCGAGGCGCATGCCCGGCCGCTGGCCCGGGCCCTGGCCGGGGCGATCGACGCGCCGGCGCGGCGGCGGGTGCTGGATATCGGCTGCGGCACCGGGCTGGTGGCCTTCGAGGTGGCGCGCCAGGCGGGCGCCGGAGACGGAACCGCCCAGGGGCACAAGGCCGAGGTGATCGGCATCGACCTGTCCGAGGGGATGCTGGCCGCGGCCGCGGCCAAGGCGGCAGAGGCCGATCCCGCCGGCCTTGTGTCGTTCCGGCGCGGCGATGCCGAGGCGCTGGACCTGCCCGATGGCCATGCCGACGGCTATGTCTCGCTCTATGCCTACCGGCATTTCCCCCATCCCGACCGGGCCGCGGCCGAGGCGTTCCGCGTGCTGGCGCCGGGCGGGCGCTGCGCCATCGCCATCGGCAGCGCGCCGCGGCTTCTGTCGGTGCCGGGGATGGGCCGCGCGGCGGCGGCCCTGGCCCGCATGACGCGCGAGGGGCTGGGGCGCGAACGGGCGGCGCCCGGCCATCTGGATGCGCTGGTGGCCCGGCATGTGCCCTCGGTCCCGGTGGTCGAGACCTCGGAATGGTCGGACGGGCTGTCCGACCCGTCGGGCCGGCTGATGGAGATCCTGGCCGGGGCGGGTTTCGCCGATCTGCGCCGCGACTGGGTCGGCGCCAGGTTCGACCTGCCGGATACCGAAGCCTTCTGGCGGTTGCAGACCACCCTCTCCACCCCCTCGCGCAAGCGCATGGCCCTGGCCGCGCCGGGGGAACTGGCGGCCCTGAAAGAGGCGTTCTGGCGCGATTGCGAGGCGGTTCTGGCCCGGGGCGGGCGGCTGACCTACCGGATCGGCGCCGCCCTTCTGACCTGCCGAAAACCCGGATGAGGGGCCTAGCGCACCTTCTCCAGGGCGCGGCCCGGCCCGAACCAGTAGCCCGCCGCCTCGCCCGCGCCCCAGGACAGGCAGAAGGGCACCAGCAGGGGCAGGGACGGGGCGAGCTCTGCGCCGAAACGATCGCGGCCCCGCACCCGGCGGATCGTGCGCCAGAACATCAGCGGCGGCAGCAGGACCAGCGCCGCCGCCCCCATCGCCGCGCGGCGCAGGGGCGGCATGTTCCGGGCCAGCGCCCCGGCATAGGAGCGCGAATAGAGGTATCTCTGGCTGGCATAGAGGCCGAAGCTGTAATGCATCTTGTGGCCGACGACGATTTCGGGACGCATCACCAGCCGGCCGCCACCGGCGCGGATCGCGTCGTGAAGCGCGCCCTCCCACCGGTTCTGGTCCAAAACGGCATCGTGGCGGCGCAGGGTCTCGGTGCGGTAGATCACGTTGTTGCCCGGCAGCCACTCGGCCGGACCGGCGGGCAGGGGCGGCAGGGTCGAGCTGTATTCGCACAGGAAGGCGGCCCAGTCGATGCGGCTGTCGGTGGCGGCGTTGTCCACCGGTCCGCCCACGGCCTCGGCCCCCTCGCGCTCCAGCGCGTCGAGCATCGCCCGGGCCCAGCCCGGCGGCACGATCACGTGATCCTCGGTCACCGCCACGGCCGGGGCGCCGGCGCGGCGGATGCCGGCGGCGCGCATCTGCGGAATGGTCGTGTCGCCCGGCACGGCCAGAACCGTGACCTGCGGATGATCGCGCCGCAGGAAGTGGCGCACATGCTCGCCCAGCCTGTCGACCACCACGATCTCGAGCCGGGCCTGCTGGCCGGTCTCCAGCGCGCGCAGGACCCCGTCCAGATCGCCGTAACCGTTCACCGAGGGGATCACCACCGAAAGCTCCGGCCCCTCCGCCGCACCGGATCCGGCGGGATCGGTCGCGGGTCCGGCCCCCTCGGCAGAGGGAGGATCGGCGGGAATGTCGGCGGGATCGGACACGAAAGCTCTCCTCTGGGCGGGCCGGGCCCATGCTGACGCGGCGTGAAGCGCCTTCTGCCTACGGTCCGGCGCGGGCCGGGTCAACCGAGGGCGGCGCCGCCCGGGGCGCGGGTCCGGCCATCGCCGTTCTGGGGGCCGGGCTGATGGGGCGCTGGCACCTTCAGGCGGCCCGGCGCCTGGGCGCGCGGCTGCTGGCCGTGGCCGATCCCGATACCGCCCGGGCCCGGGCCCTGGCCGGGCCGGATCTGCCGGTCTTTCCCGGGCTGGACGAGATGCTGCGCGCCGTCCGCCCCGACGTGCTGCATCTGTGCAGCCCCACCGCCAGCCACGGGCCGGCCATCGAGGCCGCCATCGCCAGGGGCGTGCATGTCTTCGCCGAAAAGCCGCTGGCGGCGGATGCGGCCCAGACGCGGCGGCTGGCCGATCTGGCCCGGGCGGCGGGGCTGCGGCTGTGCCCGGTGCATCAATACGCCTTTCAGGACGCGGTCGAGCGGGTGATCGCGGGCCGGGACCGGGCCGGGGCGCTGCGCCTGGTCGATCTCGATTTCTTCTCGGCCGGGGCGGCGGGGGCGGCGGCGGCGGATCTGCCCGGCATCGCCGCCGATATCCTGCCCCATCCCGCCGCTATCCTGCAGCGGCTCTGGCCCGACCGGCCGCTCGGATCGCTGGACTGGACGATCCGCGCGGCCGGGCAGGGGGGCTGGCAGATCGCGGCGCCGCTCGAGGGCGCGCTGGTCCGGATCACCCTCAGCCTGACCGCCCGGCCCACCCGGGCGGCCCTGACGCTCTGGGGCGAGCGCGGCGCCTGGGAGGCCGATCTGTTCCACGGCTATGCGCGGTTCCGCCACGGGACGGCGACCCGGCGGTCCAAGATGCTGCGCCCCTTCGCCGACGCGGCCGGGCAGGGGGGGCATGCGGCGGTCAACCTGGCGGGGCGGGCGCTGCGGCGCGAACCGGCCTATCCCGGGCTCCGGGCGCTGACGGCGGCCTTCTACGCCTCGCTTTCCGGCGGGGCCGAGCCGATCCCGCCCGACCGGGCCGTGGCGGTGGCCGAGTTGCGCGACCTGTTCCTGGCCCGCATCGCGGGCGGGGCGGCGCGATGACCGGCGCCGCGCCGTCCGCCCTGGCCGTGGCGGTGATCGAACTGACGGACGCGGCCGCGGCCCGCGCCTGTGCCGCCGCCCTGTCCGCCGAGGCCGAGGCGGCGGGCCTGCCCCTGCGCATCGAGGGCCGCGCCGGTCCGGCCGACCCGGTCCCGCAGCGCCGGCGCCGCGCCGCCCTGGCGGCCGGGGCAGACGGGGCGCAGGCGGTGCTGCTGGTCGAGGACACGACGCGCCTGGCCCCGGGCTGGGCGGCGGCGCTGCGCGTGGCCTTCGACGATCCGCAGCTCGCCGCGGCCTGGGGGCCGGTGGCGGTGGATCCGGCCCTGCCCCCGCGGTTCCGGGCCCTGGGGCGGCTGGAATACGGCCGCTTCGACGGCAGCCGTCCCGGATCGGGTCCGCCGGGCAATGCCCTGGCCCTGCGGCTGGACGATCTGCGCCGGGCCCTGCCCGAAGGGGCGGGGGTGATCGAGCACGACCTGGCCGGGCGGCTGGAGCGGATGGGCCGGACGCTGCGCCTGGTCCCGGCCCTGGCCCCGGTCTATGCCGGGGCCGATCCCCATGGCGCGGCCCTGGCCACGCGGTTCGGGCACGGGCGGATCTACGGGGCGGGGCGAATTCACGGGGCAGGGCGCGGCGGCGGCCGGGCCGTCGGGGTGCTGAAGGCGCTCATGGCCGGGCCGGTCCTGAGCCTGCGCGCCCTGCGCGCCGCCCGGATGGCGGGGCCCGCCCGGCAATGGCTGGCCGAACTGCCCTGGATCCTGGCCATGGCCGGGGCCTGGAGCGCCGGGGAACTGACGGGGCAGATCCTGGGCCCCGGCGACAGCGAAAGGAGCTGGACCTGATGCGGATCGTGGTGGACGCCTCGTGCTGGGGCAACAATCGCGGCTTCGGCCGCTTCACCCGGGAACTGGTGGGCGAGATGACCCGCCGCGACGCGCGGAACGATTACGTGCTGCTCAGCGACGACGCGCTGCCGCTCGACGGGCTGGGGCCCCGGGTCGAGGCGGCGCCGGTGCGGACCGGGCGACGGGTGATCGACGCGGCCACGGCAGACGGACGGCGCGGGCTGCGCGACGTGCTGGCCTTTCGCCGCGCCGCCGCGGCGGCGCGCCCCGACGTGCTGTTCTTTCCGGCGGTCTATTCCTGGTTTCCGCCGCCGCGCGGCGTGCCCACCGCCGTCACCTTCCACGACGCGATCGCCGAGCATTTCCCCGAACTGGTCTTTCCCCATCAGCGCCAGCGCCTGGCCTGGACGCTGAAGACCTGGGCGGCCAAGCGGTCGGCCGACCGGGTGCTGACCGTCTCGGAAAGCGCCAAGGCCGAGATCGAGCGCTATCTGCACATCCCCGGCCGCCGGATCGACGTGATCTGCGAGGGCGCGGCCCCCGCCTTCGCGCCGGTCGAGGCGCCCGGGCGGCGCGCCGCGGCGCGGGCGGCGGCGGGGCTGGAGCCCGGGACGCGGTTCCTGGTCTATGTGGGCGGGTTCGCCCCCCACAAGAACCTGGTGCGGCTGTTCGAGGCCTTCGACCGGGTCCTGGCCGAACCGGATCTGTCGGATCTGGTCCTGGTCATGTCGGGCGATCCGAAGGGCGGCGGGTTCCATTCGATCCACGAACAGCTCCAGGCGCAGATGGCGGCCTCGCCCCGGCTGGCCGGGCGGGTGCGCTTTCCCGGCTACCTGTCCGATGCCGATCTGGCCGCGCTCTATTCCCAGACGCTGGCCCTGGTCCTGCCGTCGCTGTCGGAAGGGTTCGGCCTGCCCGCGCTCGAGGCCATGTCCTGCGGCGCGCCGGTCCTGGGCGCGGCGGGCGGCGCGGTGATGGAGGTGGCGGGCGCGGCGGGGCTGGGCTTCGATCCCTACGATCCCGACAGCATCGCCGCCGCCATCGGCCGGATCGCGCGGGACCGGGCCCTGTCCGACGCCCTGCGCGCGCGCGCCCTGCCCGAGACCCGGCGCAACACCTGGGCCAAGGCGGCCGATCTGGCCGTCGCCGCGCTGGAATCCTGCGCCCGGTCGCGCGGCCGCGGCGCCCCGGGCCGGGGGGCGCAGGCGGCATGAGCGGCGGCATGGGTGATGACATGGGCGATGACATGGGCGATGGCGGGCGGACCGGGCCGCGCGCCGGATCCGGTTCCGGCCGGGCGGCGGCGGGGAGCCCCCGGCTGAGCCTGGTCCTGGCGGTGCAGGGCGGGCAGGAGAACCTGGACGAGATCCTCGCCGCGCTGCCGCCCCGGCCCGGCGCGGTCGAGATCCTGCTCTGCCATGCCGCCGACGATCCCCTGCCCCCCGGCCTGACCGGCCGGACCGACCTGCGGATCGTGACCGGAGCGGCCGATGCGCTGATCCCCGAGCTCTGGCGCGACGGGATCCGGGCCGCGCGCGGCGCCTGGCTGGCCACGCTCACCGCCCATTGCCCGCCCGCGCCCGACTGGCTGGACCGGGCGCTGGACCTGACGGGCGCGGCCCCCGCCGACCGGGCCGCCATCGGCGGGCCGATCCTGATGCCGGCCGGGGCCGACCGGGTGGCCCGGGCGGTCCATCTGCTGCGCTATGCCGGCGCCGCCCCGCCGCCGGCGCCGCGCCCGGTGACCGATCTGTCGGCCGACAACGCGCTCTATCGCCGGGGGCCGGTGCTGGACTGCGCCGACCTGCTGGAGGAGGGGTTCTGGGAACCGGCCTTCCACCGCCGTTTCCTGGCCCGGGGGCTGAACCTGGAGCTGCGCCCCGACCTGGCGGTCCTGCACCGCAACCGCTACTCGGCCCGCGGCTTCCTGCGCCAGCGCCGCCGCCATGGCCGCGTCTTCGGCCGCCACCGCGCCGCGGCCGCCCGGCCCGCCGTCCGGGTGGCGATGCTGCTGGCCGCGCCGGCGGCCTTTCCGGTCTTCGCCCTGAAACAGACCCGCCGGATCCTGGCCCGGCCCGCCCTGCGGGCCGACCTGCCGGGGGCGGCGGGCTGGCTGTACCTGTTCATGGCCGGCTGGTGCTGGGGCGAGGCGCAGGGCTATGCCGATGCGGTCTTCGCCCCGCGCCGCCGCGCCGCCCGGCCCGAAGGCGCCGCCGGATGACCGGACCCGCCTATCTGTGCCCGCGCTGCCGCGCCCCGGCCCGGCACGAGGCGGGGCCGGACGGGCCGCGCTATCTCTGCGCGGGCTGCGGCGCCGGCTATCCGGTCCTGTGCGGCATTCCCGATTTCCGCCTGGCGCCGGACCGCTACCTGACGCTCGAGGCGGAACGGGCCAAGGCGGCGCGGCTGCATGCCTTCGCGCGCGACCACGATTTCGCCGAGACCCTGGCCGAGTATTACCGCATCACCGACGATATCCCCCCCGAGATGGCGCGGCGCTTCGCCGGCTACGTGCTGGCGGGCGAGGCGCGCGGCCGGGCGGTGCTGGAGCGTCTGGGGCCGGGGGGGCCGCTTCTGGATGCGGGCTGCGGCGCGGGCGGGCTGGTGGCGGCGGCGGCGCGGGCGGGTCAGCCGGTCTGCGGCACCGATATCGCCCTGCGCTGGCTGGTGATCGCGGCCAAGCGGCTGGAGGAGGCGGGGCTCTCGGCCGAGCTGGTCTGCGCCGATATCGCCCATCCGCCCTTTCCCCCGGGCCGCTTCGCCCGGGTCGCGGCCACGGATCTGTTCGAGCATCTGCCCGATCCGCCGGCCGCCGCCGCGGCGCTGTGCGGGCTGCTGGAACCGGGCGGGCGGATCTATGCCACCGGCGCCAACCGCTACACGCTGGCACCCTATCCGCCGGCCGGGCTCTGGGGGGTGGGGATGCTGCCGCCGGGGCTGCGGCGGCGCTATGTCACCTTCCGGCGCGGCTTCGACACGCTGCGCCACCTGGCCCCCACCTCGCCCGGGGCGCTGGCGCGGCTGCTGCGCCGGGCCGGCTTCGTCCAGGCCGCGGCCGCCCCGATGCAGGTGCCGGCCGAACGGGCGCAGACGCTGCGGGGGGCGCCACGGCGCCTGCTGCCGCTCTACCGGCGGCTCTGCGCCATCCGGCCCGGGGCGGCGGCGCTGCTGCGCCTGGGGCCGGTCTTCGAGATCACGGCGCGGCGGCCAGGCCCCGCGCCCGCAACAGGATCCGCAACGGGAAAGGACCGCATATGAGATTTGCCATCGTCGGGGCCGGCGCCATCGCCGGGCTGCGCAAGGGGGCCATCGAGGCGCTGGAGGGCGCGTCGCTGGCCGGGGTGCACGACATGGCGGCCGACCGCGCCGCGGCCCTGGCCGGCGGGGCGCGGGTCTTCGCCACGCTGGACGAGGCGACCGGCGCGCAGGAGGTGGATGCGGTGATCATCTGCACGCCCCCCGACAGCCATGCCGATATCGCCGTCCGGGCGCTGGAGGCGGGCAAGCACGTGATCGTCGAGAAACCCATGGCCCCGACCCTGGCCGAATGCCGCCGCATGATCGAGGCCGCCCGCGCCGCGCAGCGGGTCCTGACCGTGGGGTTCAACCACCGCTACTTTCCCGCCATCAAGGAGATGCGCGCCGCCATCCGCTCGGGGCGCCTGGGCGAGCTGTCGCATGTGCGCGGCTATGCCGGCCATACCGGCCTGTCGGAATTCAAGGCGCCCTGGATGTATTCCAAGGACGTGATGGGCGGCGGGGCGCTGCTGGATAACGGCATCCACATGATCGACCTGGTGCATCACCTGATGGGCCCGGTCGAGGATGTCTACGGCCTGACCCAGGACCGGTCCTGGCAGCTCGACCGGGTCGAGGATAACGGCATGGCCCTGCTCAGGGGGCGCGGGGGCGCGGTGGGCAGCATCGGGGCCAGCTGGACCGAGTGGAAGGGCTATCACTTCTATGTCGAGGCCTACGGCACCCGCGGCATGGCCCGGGCCTATTACGCCCCGATGATGTATTCCGAGGTGACGATGGACCGGCCCGGCGGGGCGGCACGCAAGCGGCGCAACTTCTACCCGCAGCTGATCTTCGCCGAGAAGTTCCGCGGCTGGCAATCGACCGCGATCCAGACCTTCGTCGAGGAGATGCGCGATTTCATCGCCCTGGCCCGGGGCGGGGCGGCGGACGGGGCCATCGCCTCGGCCGAGGACGGGTTCCGGTCGATCGAGATCGCCCAGGCCGTCTATGCCTCGTCCGAGAGCGGCTGCCGCGTGGCGCTGGAACCCGCCCCGTGACCGGATCCGGCCCCGAAACCGACCCCGGAACCGGCCCCGAAATCCGCCCGGGCGCGGGGCCCGGCGCGGCGGCTGCAGGGGGGCCGGATCTGAGCGTGGTGCTGATCGTGCGCCATCCGGGCGAGGATCCGGGCGCCGTCCTGGCCGCCCTGGCCGCCGAGCCGGGGGCCGAGGGGGTCGAGACGATCCTGGTCGAGGGCCGCCCCGGCGCGGGTGAGGAACCGGGCGGGACACCGCCGGAAGACGGGGCGCCTCCGGGCCTGGTGCGGCTGGTCCGGCCGGGGCTGAACATGCCGCGGCTCAAGGCCGAGGGCGCGGCGACGGCGCGGGGCGGGGCGATCGCCTTTCTCGAACCCAAGGGGGTGCCGGCGCCGGGCTGGCTGGCCGCGGCGCGCGCCGCCCTGGCGGCCCGGCCGGGCGCGGCCCTGGGCGGGCCGGTCACGGCGGCGCCGGGGGGCGGGGCGGCGGACGGGGCGGCCTATCTGTTCGAATACGCGGCCTTCGCGCCCGGCCGTCTGGCGGCCGAGGGGCTGCGCGACCTGCCGGGCAACAACATGATCCTGCCGGCCGCGGCGCTGCGGTCGCTCTGCGGCGACATCCTGGAGGCCCAGGGGCTGAACAAGCCCTTCTGCCAGGCGCGTCTGGTGGCGGGGGGCGTGCCCCTTTCCCTGGCGCCGGGGCTCGAGGTGCGGCTGCACAGCCGGCACAGGCTGGGCGCGCTGCTGGCCAGCCGCTTTCGCTATGCGCGCTGTTTCGGCGGCACCCGCGCCGCCCTGGCCCCGCGCCGCCGGCTCTGGGCCTATCGCCTGGGCGCGCCCGCCATCCCGGCGCTGCTGCTGGCGCGGCATCTGCGCGCCATGGGCCGGGCGGATGGGCGCGCATCGCGTCCCCGCGGGGTCCTGCCCGCCCTCGCCGCGCTCTGCCTGGCCTGGTCGGCGGGCGAGGCGCTCGGCTCCTGGGCGGGGGCCGGCCGCTCCTGCGAGGCGCTTTACTGAATTCGGCCCGAAGCCATGGATTGAAAGGATTTTCGCGATGTTCTGGACCTGCCCCGATTGCCAAGGCGCCCTGGAGCCCGGCGGCGAAAGCGTCACCTGCCGGGCCTGCGGCCGGGCCTATCCGCTGGTGGCCGAACTGCCGGATTTCCGCGTCGACGCCCCGGCCTGGATCGATTTCGACCGCGATCGGGACCGGGCGCTGCATATCGACCGGGTGGCGCGCGAGGCGGGTCTGAAGGAGGCCATTCTCGACGTCTTCCGCAATTCGCGGAAATTCGACGAGAAGAAATCCCAGTACCGGATGCGGCAGGTCCTGTCGGGGCTGGACAAGGTCGATGCCCAGATCGACGGCTGGCTGGCGCCGCTGATGGCCGATCCGGTCTTCGAGCTGGGCGTGGGGCCGGGGCAGCTGGTGGCGGCGGCGGCCCGGCGCGGCCGGGCGATGCACGGGATCGACGTGTCGATGGAATGGCTGGTCGTGGCCAAGCACTGGGCGCGGTCCTTCGGGGTCGAGCCGGTCCTGGCCGGGGGGCTGGCCGAACGGCTGCCCGTGGCCGCGGGAACGGTCGGCTGCCTGATCTCGATCGACGTGATCGAACATGTGGGCGACCAGCGCCGCTATGCCGCCGAGATCGGCCGGGTCCTGCGCCCCGGCGGGGCCTTCGCCCTGGTCACGCCCAACCGCTACAGCCTGTCGCCCGAACCCCATGTCCATGTCTGGGGGGTGGGCTATCTGCCCGTGGCGCTGCAGGACCGGTACGTGCGGCTGGTTTCGGGGCGCGACTATGCCTATAACCGCCTGCTCAGCACCGGCGAGATCCGCCGCCTGTTCCGGCGCGAGGCCGGGATCGAGCCGCAGATCGTCTTTCCGCCCATCGCCGACGAGGAGATCGCCCTGTTCGGCGGGCTGAAGACCCGGCTGGCCCGGGCCTATAACGGCGTGGTGGGCTCCCGCCTCGCCGCCCCGGTCATGCCCTTTGCCGGGGCCTATTACCGGGCGATCGGCCGCAAGCCCGGGACGGGGGACAGCGCCCGGTCCGCCCCCGGGTCCGATGCCCGGTCCGACGCCCGGTCCGCGGCCTGACCCGAAGCCGGGGCCGCGGGCCGGGGGGCGGGGCGCGCGGCAGCGTGCGCTGGCGCAGGAGGGCGGCAACCGGCGCGGCGCTAGGGCTGGGGCCGGTTGCCAAGCACAAGGAGGCCCCATGGACACCTTCATCAGCCACAATCAGAGCCTGGACGCCCCGGCCCGGGCCGCGGCGCCGGTCGCGCCCTCGGATGCGGCCGACCTGCCGGTCCTGCCCCGGGCGCTCTATGTCGGGCAGGGGGGCGATCTGGCCGTGACCATGGCGGACGGGCAGGCGGCGGTCTTCGCGGGGCTGCCGGCGGGCAGCCTGCTGCCGGTGCGTGCGGCGCGGGTGCGGGCGACGGGCACCACGGCCGGCGCCATCGTCGCGCTTTGGTAGCCGGGCCGGGGCGGCGGGGCTTGCGGGGGGCGGGACGAGGGGCCAGAAGGGTCCGGACCGATCCGATCCCCAGGAGCCGCGGATGAACGCCTCTCCCCCGCCGGCGCACAAGGCGCGCCCGTCGCGCCTGCACCGCCTGCTGCGCCTGATCGCCTCGAGCCTGGATCCCCGCGCCTGGCTGCATGCGGTGCGGCTGGTGAACTACTACAATTACTCTCATGCCGCGCCCCGGCGAAAGCTGACCCTGGGCCCGGGCGCGCAGATCAGCCCCAATGCCGTCTTCTCGAACCCCGAACGCATCAGCGCCGGGCGGGGGCTGCATCTGGGCGCGCGCTGCACCCTCTGGGCCGGACCGGCGCGGGGGCGGATCGTCATGGGCGACCATGTGCTGTTCGGCCCCGACGTGCTGGTGACGGCCGCCAATTACCGCTTCAACGACGGCAGCCCCGTCACCCGACAGGCCATGGACGAGGCCGATGTGGTGATCGGCGACGATGTCTGGATCGGCGCCCGGGCGATGATCCTGCCCGGGGTGAGCATCGGCGACGGCGCCATCGTCGGGGCCGGCGCGGTGGTTCTGGGCGACGTGCCGGCCATGGCCATCGCCGCGGGGGTGCCGGCCCGGGTGGTGGGCCGGCGCCGGATCGGCGAACCGGCCCCGAGGGCCGAAGCGGCGGCCGAAGCCACGGCGGAAAGCGGCAGCTGACGCCCCGGGCGGGCGCCGCCCCGCGCGCGCCCCGCTTCCCTATTCGAACTCCATCTGCTCGTAGACCCGGCCGGCATTCTTGGTGGCCAGCTCCTCGAACGTGTCGAGCCGGGCATAGGGGCTCTGATCCACGTAATAGGCCTCGGTCAGGTCGCCGCCCTCGTCCAGATGGGCGCCGATCTTCTCGCGCAGATAGACCAGATAGTCGCGGGTATAGAGCCGCACCTGATCCATGTTGGTCGGATGGCCGTGGCCGGGGATCACGTAGAGCGCGCCCAGGGGCTCGAAGGCGGTCTCCCAGGTTTCGATCCAGGCCCGGGTATCGGTGTCGGGAAAGACCGGCAGCAGGCGTTCGTGAAAGGCCATGTCGCCCGAGACGACCAGCTTCTGTTCGGGCAGCCAGACCACGATGTCGCCGGGGCTGTGGGCGGGGCCCAGATAGCGCACCTCGATCGGGAAATCGCCGAAGGGCACGGTATAGCTGTCCTCGAAGGTCTCGGTCGGGCCCTGAAGCCGCTCGGTGCCGAACCGGTCCTTCAGCACCCGCTCTCCGGCCAGGAAGGCGGCGTCGCCCTCGGCCTCGAAGGCGCGGGCGGCCTCGGCATGGGCCAGGACCGGCACGCCCTGATCCACCCAGTAGCCGTTGCCGAGCATGGCATGGCCCTGACCGTTCTCGTCCACGACCAGCTTGACCTCCTGATCGGTGACCTTGCGGATCTCGTCATGCAGGGCCTCGGCCAGGCCGCGGCTGGCGCCGGCATTGATCACAACCACCCCGTCGCCGGTGACGATGAAGCTGAGATTGTTGTTGTGACCGGCATTCTCGTAGGTCGGCGGCGCGGTGGCGCCGGTGGCCGTCCAGATGCCGGGCAGGAATTCCACCGGCTTGGCATAGAGCAGCGAGCCGGGATACTGGTCGGCGATCTCCTCGTCCGCCAGGGCGGCGGTCGCGGCGCAGATCGACAGGACGGCCAGCAGGCCGGATGGATATCTCATGAACGGGCTCCTCTCCCTTGCGCGGCAGGGCGCGCGCCGCACCACGATGGGCCGGGCCGGGGGGATCTGTCCAGAGCGGGCGGGGCGACCTTTCGTCCGCGGCCGGCCCCGGCGCCGGCCGTCTCCGGCTACATCCCCGCCGATCCGGCCCGCGACAGCCGGAGAAGCGCGATACGCACCGCGGCGATCGTGGCCAGGACACTCGTGGCCGCGAAACCGGCCAGCAGGACGGCCGGATAGGACAGCGCATCGGGCGGCGGGTCGAAGATGCCCGACAGCAGCTTGACCAGCATGTCGGCCGCCGCGATGCCCGTCACGGACCCGATCAGGGCGCCGGGCAGCAGGATGATCAGGGCCTCGCTCCAGAGAAAGCCGTTCAGTTCGGACCCCGAGGCGCCGAGGGCGGCCAGGATCGCCGCGGTCCGGCGGCGCTCGGCGAAGCCGAGATACAGCATCATCCCCGTCGCCGCCGCCAGAAGCAGCACCGCAAAGGCGATCTCGACCGCGGTCAGCCGGCCCAGATCCACCGCCGTCAGGCTGGACGAGATGATGCGGAAGGCCGAATCCAGATCGGTCACCTTGTAGGCGGCCGGGCCGAGATCGCCCCGAACGGTATCGGCCAGCGATCGCGGATCGCCGCCGGCCCGCGTCAGCAGCACTTCATGCGCCGCGCTTCCCGTTTGGGCCGCGATATAGCCGTCATTGGCCACCAGGAAGGAATCCCTGGGCGCGGTGGGGAATTCCAGAACGACGCCGGCGAAGGTGAAGGGGATCGCCTTGTACTGGTGTGTCCGGGCATCCTGCAGACGCAGGTTGATCCTGTCGCCGAGGGCGAGCTGATAATCGTTCACCGTCTCCTGCGACACCAGCACCCCGTCAGGTGTCGCGGCCAGCGCCCGCAGCGAGGCCCGCGCATCGCGATTGGCGAAGTAGCCGTCCACGATCGAGGTCGCCCGGCCGATCCCTGCCGGATCGATGCCGTAGATGTCCTGAAGATCGTTGCCGACATAGGCGAAGCGATGCTGCATCGGGCTCACGGCCGCCGCGCCGGGAAGGGCGGCGATCCGGTCGGCGATCCCGTCCACCGGAACCGCCGTCGACCCGGTCACCGTCACGTCGGACCCGTTCGTCAGCATCGCATCGACCCGGGTCTGGCGGTTATAGGTGAGGTTGAAGATCGCGATGGCGAAGGCGAAGGAAAAGGCCAGCGCCACCAGCGCGATCCCCCCGGCCAGGCGCCGGTGCTGCCGGGTCAGGCCGGCCGCGACGCTCGGCGCCGTGCTTCCGGCGAGGCCGGTCCGCCGCGCGACCGCCGCAAGCCCCCGGGCCGAACGGCCGATCCACCAGGACGACAGCCGGATCGTCAGCAGAACCGCGCCGATCCAGAACAGCAGCGGCGAGAGGAAGGCCGTGTAATCGACGGCGGTGGACGGGACGCCCTCGGGCGCCAGCACCACCTGGTAGTTGGAACCTGCCGACCGCGCGAAGATGGCGGCGGCGAGGGCGAGGGCGAGCATGTCGAGCCACAGCCTCTGCCAGAGCGGTGTCCGGCCCGGCGCGAAATAGATGCGCCCGCCGATCACGGCGTCCCGCGACCGTCTGACGGCCGGCAGCAGCCCGCAGGCCAGCGCCACGACGAAGCCGCCGGTGCCCGAAAGGACGATCCAGGTCAGGGCGGCCGGCGTCAGCCCGGCAAAGCCGAATTGCGCCGCCGCCAGACCCAGGGCGGCGAGACCGCCGAAGACGGCGGCGCCGAAGGCGCCGATCGCCTCTTCCGACAGGATCAGCCGCAGAACGGTGCCGCGATCCAGCCCGCGGAGCCGCAGCAGCGCCTCGGCCCGGCCCTTGCTTTCGGCATCGGCCGACAGCAGCGAGATCGTCAGCAGGACCGCCAGCATCGCCGCCGGCAATCCGAGAAACAGGAAGATCACCCGCGCATAGATCGCATCGCCGCGCACCGCATCCAGCCGGGCCCCCAGATTGTCGCCGACCAGGGCGGCGCCGGCGGTCGCCGCCTCGAAATTGCGGGCCCGGCGGGTTGCCTCGACGAAGGCGGTGGCGGGCTGACCGGACAGGCCCTCGCGGGTGAAGGCCGCGTGGAACTGGGTGACGGCATGGGCGGGGTCGGCGGCGAAGAGGTCGGTCCAGCGCGCCATCGGCAGGATCACCACATTGTCCGGCGGGGCGGTCGGACCGGCGCCGGCGGGGGCGCCGACCGTCTGGAACAGGGCGTCGGCATTGGGCAGTTCGACGATGCCGGCGACCTGCACCGGGACGGGGCCGCCGGCGGCCACGATCCGGACGGTATCGCCGATCCCGGCATGCAGGTTCGCGGCGGTCTGCTGTGCCAGGACCGGGCCGTCCAGGCGGCCCAGAAGCAGGCGCATCTGTCCCGGGAAGGTCGCGTCATAGCCCGGATCCAGCCCCAGCACCTTGGCCGCTCCGGTGGTCTGGACCGTTCCGCCGGTCGTGGCCCGAAGGGCCGCGACGTCGGCATAACCCACCGCCTGCACCGCGCGGAGGTCCGGCAGGGCCTCCAGGCTCTTGCGGACGGCCTCCGCGTCGGAGCCGGGTTTCGGCTGCACCTGCCAGTCGACGACCACCTGCGACACGGCCCGGCCGGTCATGGTCGCCGCGCTGATGGACGAGAACACCCCGATCAGGGCGACGAGCGCGACCGCGAGCGCGACGCCCGAATAGGCCAGGGCGATACGGGCGGGCCGGTGCCTGAGCACAGCCCGGATCCAGAGGGAAATCATGACGGGCGTCCTTTCAGGCGGCATCGGCCGGCCCGGCCCGGTCCCCCGGGGCGAGCTGGCCGTGATCCATGTGGAATCGGGTCTCCATCGTGCCGGCCAGGGCCGGATCGTGGGTCGTGACCAGAAGCGCGGTTCCGTTCGCGTCCAGCGCCCCGAGCACCGCCTGCATGAGCGCGCGGCCCGTCGGGCGGTCGAGCTGGCCCGTCGGCTCGTCGGCCAGGATCACCCGGGGGTTGGTGACCAGCGCCCGGGCGAAGGCCACGCGCTGCATCTGCCCGCCGGACAATTCGTCCGGCAGCTTGTCGCCCAGATCCGACAGCGACAGCAGCCCCAGGGCCGCGTCGGCGGACATGTGGTCGCGCGGCGGCAGGTCGGACGAGAGCTGCAGCGGCAAGGCCACGTTCTCGCGCACGGAGAGCGACGGGATCAGGCTCGGGTTCTGGAACACCACCCCGATGCGATGCGGGCGCAGCGCCGCCGGGACGATCCCGCCGAACCAGGTGATTTCGCCCGAGGAAGGGGGCTCGATCCCGGCCAGCATCTTCAGAAGGGTGGACTTGCCGCTGCCGGACGGGCCGGTCACGGCGATCCGCGCCCCCTCGTGCAGGACGAGATCCGCCCCCTCGACGGCATGGACCGGATCGCCGCCCGCGTCGTAGACCCGGTTCAGGCCGTGCGCCGCAATCAGCGGCGCGCCGGCCGCGGGCAGGGCCGGCTGCCTGCCGGAGCGCGACGGACCCGCCGCGTTCCCTGCGACCCCGAAGCCGGGATCGGCTGTGTCGGATGCCGGGCCTGCGCTCAGCACGCCGTCGCGCAGATGCAGGATACGGGTCGCGATGGCCTCGACCGCCGGGCTGTGGGTGGCGATCAGCGCCCCCTGGCCCTTCCTGCTGCGATCGGCCAGCGTGTCGAGGATAAGCCGTTCGGTCGCGGCATCGATCTCGGCGGTCGGCTCATCCGCCACGATCAGGGCCGCGCCCGAAGCCAGCACCACCGCGATCGCCGCCCGCGCCGTCTCGCCGCCCGACAGGGCGGCGGGATAGGCCGCGGCGCGTTCGGTCATGCCGACGGAGCGCAGGATCGGCGCGATCCCGGCCGCGGCGCCGTCCCCGGCCCCCTCGCGGCGGCAGGACAGGGCGAAGGCCACGTTCTCGGCCACGGTCAGATGCGCGAACAGGTTGTCGCGCTGCGCCATTATGCCCAGGACCGATGCCCGCAGCGCCGCCTTTTCCGCCTCCGGCCGCCGGGACATGCGGCGCCCGTCGATATCGACCGTGCCGCCATCGGGCTCGTCCAGCCCGCAAAGACAGGACAGGAGCGTCGACTTTCCGCTGCCCGACGGGCCGGTCAGCGCGACGATCTCTCCGGCCCGCACCTCCAGGCTCACGCCCTTCAGCGCCCGTATCTCGGCATCGCCCACGTGATAGAACCGGAACAGGTCCTCGGCGCGAAGAAGTGTCACGACGGCCACCGCAGCGACTCGGCCATCATCTTCCAGGCATCGACATTGTCGGCGCCGGCCGGGGCCGAGAAGGTGACGATGGCCTCCCGGTCGCCGTGCACCGCGTAGATGCGCCGGTTCTCCAGGCGGATCCTGCGGTTCGTGACCGGATTGACCGCGGAATTCGACGTGTAGTCGACGGCCACCGCGCTGCCGGCCGGCAGCGCGAGGGTCCGCACATCGGTCACCTCCACCGCATGGCCCTGGGCCAGAAGGGCCGCCACCTCGTTCCGCCGGATCGTGGCGGGGGTGGGCGCCTGCGCGACCCTTGCCGAGGCGATGTCGATCTCGCCGTATTTGTCGGCGAAGCGGACACCGCCGGCGGTATCGCTGCGCGACCAGCCCTCGGGCACCTTGATGGTGAAGCCCGCCGGCGCGGCATAATCGATGAAGACCTGGTTGTCGGGGATGTCGCCCGGCGGGTTGATCTCGGGTGCGACGGCGGTTTCGCGCGGTGCCGCCGGCTGGCTCTGGGCCCAGAGGGGCAGGGGGCTGGCCAGGGCCGCCGCGGCAAGGGCCGCGGCAAGCATGGTCTGCGCAGGAAGGGCTCGGCGCGTCATGGGGATGTCTCCTTGAATGTCCGTGGCGGATGGGGCGCGACACAGCCGAAGGCCGGTCCGGTCCCAGACATGGACGGCCGGTCTTTCCGCCACTTGGCCGGCAAGTTGGATTTCCGTAATGCGCGACAGAGGCGCCGGAGGAGGAAACCGCCCCCCCGGTGCCTTGAGCCGGGTCCATTGCGTTGGGGACGAGCTTGTGCACATCAGAGCCGTCTGGGTGCGGTTCAGGCGGCAGTCTTCTCTTCTGCGAACAGGTTCTGGACGAATCGGATCTCGTTCAGGACGCCGGGCTCGCCGTCTGCGAAGTCCCCGCGGCGGATCACGCGGAAGGTATCGACGCCCTTCAGCGCGGCCCTCGCCGAGGGCAAGGGGACTATCCTGAATTTTGTGCCCTGGCGTGGTAACTGCTCTGTAAGGAGACCCACGTATGAGCATCGACAAAGAGCTGCTGGACCGGCTGATGGAAGGGCGGGAAGGGTCTGTTCTTCACGTGGGGCGCGACAGGGGGGCGGAAGCCCGACGATCGCAGCGGCGCCGGCTCTGGCGATGGCTCGATCCCGCAGTGCCAGGACCTCGGCGGCGTTCCGGAACGATGTCATGGCGGCCCGCGGGTGCGTAGCATCCCGGGGCGACACGTTCCCGCCAGGTCGGCGGTCCCGCTTCGAACCCTCTGCGGCCACAGGAGGGAACACCGGAAAGGAAGAAAGGAGAGCCGTTCGCCGTCGTCCTCGCGCGCGCGCCGGGTGTCGCGCACGAGGACGCGGTTCCCTGCTTCGAGAGAGGAGGGGCCGGTCGGGAGGCGCGTCGCGTTCCAGATACGGAGGTCGAGATGCTCGACAACAAACCAACCCCTGTAACTCCCATTGCTCCGGATTGGCACATTGCGCTGGCGCCGGGCGACGTGGTCCTGTTCCGGTTCCCCGCCGCCGGCGAGGCGGCCCGCCCCCGCCCGTGCCTCGTGCTCGACGTGGAGACGCTCGCCTGGGAGCGGTATGCAGTGCTTGCCTGCGGCATCGCTGCGGACGGCGGGGCCGATCGGGCCTACGAGATCGGCCTGCACGGGGCCGAGGTCCTGGCCCGCGCCGGCCTGGCGCAGCCGGTCCGGTTCCTGGGGGCGCGCCGCATGCTCGTCCCGCTATCGCACCGCGGCTTTGCGCGGAACGCCGAAACCGGCACGCCGGTGCTCGGCCGTTTGCAGGGGGCCTCGCGCGAGCGGATGAACCGGGTGCGGGCCCGGCTCCACGCCGAACGCGACATCGCCGCCGACCGGCGCGCCCATCGCCGGAACCGGCGGGTGCCGAGCAGGGCGCCGGCACGGCCGGTTGTCGTGGAGCGTCGTCTTCCGAAGCGGCGCACGTTCGGGGCCGGGGAGGCCAGCTGATGGCGGACACCTTCATTCCCCCCGCATACGATCGGCTCACCGGGCTCGTCGAAGCCGCGCTCGGCCAGTCGCGTGTCGTCCGCCCGGCCTTGCACAGCAGGGTGATCCCGCATCTTCCGCCGATCCGGCGCGGCCCCGCCGAACATGTCATCCGGCGGATCGACCGCAGCGGTCTGTTCGAGCCGACGGCGCTCGCCGATCTGGAAGCGCTGCTTGTCCAGGTGGAGTGCGCGGTGGAGCAGGGGACGCGGGACGTCTTCCGCGCGAACGAATGCGACCCCGGCCACGGTCACGTCGAGCGGGAGCGGACTCCGGCGGCGACGGAGCTTGCCGCAGCAGCGGTGGACCTTCGCGACCTGCACCGCCGGATCGGGGCGGCGCTCGACGCCGTCGAGGCCGTCCGGATCGCCAACCGCCTCGCCGGGGAGGGCTGAGACCCGGAGGATCGGCGGCGCCTGCGGGCGCCGCCGCTTGAGGCCCTCGGGCCGTCGCCGCCGGCCGGATCACCGGTGGCGGGTGCGCCGGCACATGCTCCGTCTGCTGCTCCGATGCCGGTTGCGCCAGCACAGCCTCCCCCGGGCCGGTTCCCGGGGGAGGCCCGTGTCTGGCGATGATCCTCCAGATCCGCAGGTCAGCGGGCGCCCCCTCGGCGCCCGCTCTCCCCGGTCTCGGTCAGGGACTGCGTGGCAGGACCGGCTCCGCTGCAGGGCCCCCTCTTTCCAGTCCGGGGACAAAACATCTGCGGTTGGAAACCTGGGGCGGTCGGCGGCCCGCGGAGCCGGTCCCGAGCGCGGGCAGCGACATGGCGCCCGCGCTCCGGCCGACCCCGGCCGGAGGGAGAGGGTGCGACAATCCCTTGACCGGAGTTGATCCATGTCCCCGACAGACCAGCCTGCTTCCTGGCGCGATGTTCTTGCCCCCGGCGCCATCGTGTCCTTCAC